>Ga0209270_1000211_pt1 | contig 146355 bp, 142 predicted proteins | sample MTBAKSrepl1MetaG_FD_187456 | JGI IMG/M metagenome (GOLD analysis project Ga0209270, IMG submission 187456) | Enrichment culture microbial communities from Arthur Kill intertidal strait, New Jersey, USA, that are MTBE-degrading - MTBE-AKS1... | ecosystem: Environmental > Aquatic > Marine >... | reverse complement strand
GCCATGATCTTCACCTTTTAGAGAGATCTTGTATCATAGCTGTCCACTTTTCAAGTTTTGATGATTATTCTTGACCGTTTTAGCGGTTCACTTTTGAACTGTTATCAGTTCACTTTTCAAGTGTTATCGGTTCACTTTTAAAGTTCTGCTAACAGTTTTCAAGTATTCTCTTGACATACATATAAAATGTAGTATGCTATTCATACTATTCATACTATTCATACTATTCATACTATTCATACTATTCATACTTATCGGAGGTGTTATTCGTGGCGAAACCAAAAGACAAACATGCTTGGACCGTTAAAGTCGGCGAAAAAGGTCAGATTGTCATTCCAAAGGAGGCTCGTGAGATATTTAATATCTCTCCCGGTGACACACTAATTTTGCTGGGAGATGAAAAACAAGGTCTCGCAATCCCGCTCAAAAATTTGCTCACCACATTTGTAACGAAAATGTTTGGAGAAACTTCTTCTGAGGAGGATGAAGAATGAGTGCTATCACAATCACGAATCTAACCAAAAAATATGGTGCACTAACAGCGGTAGATAACTTGAACCTGACTATTGATAAAGGTGAATTGTTTGCCCTTTTGGGTATGAACGGAGCAGGAAAAACTACTACCATTAAAATGCTCTCGTGTCTCATCAAGCCAACCTATGGCGATGCAGTGTTGCTCGGTGACAGCATTAATGGAAATTCTAACGCCGTTAAGCAAAAATCCAACATGTCCCCACAAGAAACGGCGGTTGCACCTAATTTAACTGTCCTTGAAAACTTAGAGCTGATAGCAGGGATTTACGGACAGAATGCAGAAACCTCAAGGAAAAGTGCCAAGGAAATGTCATCACAGTTCGGTTTGTACGATGTGCTTAGCAAAAAAGCCAAAACGCTGTCGGGTGGGATGCAGCGGCGGCTTTCTATCGCGATGGCGCTGATATCTAACCCTCAAATTCTGTTTCTTGACGAACCGACACTGGGCTTGGATGTGCTTGCACGCCGCAAATTGTGGGCGTCCATTAAGCAACTTAAAAATAAAGTCACGATCATTCTCACTACTCATTATTTAGAAGAGGTCGAGGCACTATCTGACCGTATCGGTGTGATGACAAAAGGTAACCTGACGGCGGTTGGCACAATGGCTGAGTTAACTGCTCAAATGGGCACAGCAAACCTTGAAGACGCTTTTGTCGCCCTCTCTGGAGATGAGCTATGAAGATTTTTCTTTTTGCAAAGCGTAATGCTAAAGAAATTCTGCGTGACCCAATCAATTTATTTTTCGGAATGGGGTTTCCTCTGGTATTGCTGTTCTTGTTTTCTGTTATCAATTCTGCGATCCCTGTTGAGGCAAATAACACTACGTTCTCAATCGAAAATACCGCTCCTGGCATTGCCACCTTTGGCACCGCGTTCTTCGCCTTATTTTCGGGGATGCTTTTGGCAAAAGACAGAACCACATCATTTTTGATGCGTCTGTTCGCCTCTCCCATGTCGGCGCTGGATTTCATTTTAGGATACACCCTGCCACTTCTTGTGATGGCAGCGGTGCAAGAGATTATCACTTTTTTGGCGGCAGCTCTGCTCGGTTTGCCTCTATCGGTTAACATACTATTGGCCATTTTGATCGTGCATCCTATCGCCATTCTTTTTATAGGGCTGGGGTTGTTATGTGGTAGCATTTTAAACGACAAGGCAGTGGGTGGTATTTGCGGAGCGCTTCTCACTAACATTGCCGGCTGGTTTTCCGGTGTGTTTATTCCGCTAGACCTCATTGGCGGGGTATTAAAACAAATTGCGGGAGTATTGCCCTTTTATCATAGCGTGGAAGCAGCCAAGGAAGCGATCATTGGCAATTACGCTGGAATAATGCCACACCTTGCAGTTGTGTTTGTATACGCGGTAATCTTTTACGCACTGGCAGTACTTGCTTTTCGGCACAAAATGCGGGGCGATGAGGCGTGAAGTTTCAGAATATTGTGTTGTATAGCGCAAAAACACGAAATGATACCCTTGGTGGGCTGCTTTTTCAGGAGATGAGAAGATCATAGATTATTTGAAAATTTCACCTTTGTATTAGACTGGCTCTTTGGTCTTAACGAGTTTGATATAAAAATAAGGTGCCCATTCACGGTTTAATATCACAAAAAGGCGCACAAACAAAGGCTTTCGAGTTCATTTTGACTTGACTCCCGAAAACTGATCCAAATACAGTGATATTATCTGGAAATAAATCGGAGATCAGATCTATTTTTTCTTTGAACCGCCTTTCCCGTTTTCGTGTGCAACTCATGTGTAACATCAATGGACTTTATAGGATGGATAAAATAGCCATTTTTTAGACAACATAAACGCTATAGACCCCAAAATACCTTATGAACACACCTGCAAATGCATGGGGTGCAATAGCTCGGAGGTCCAAATCCTCTCGCCTCGATCAAAACATCCACTATTGATGAAATGAATTTTATCGGTAGGTATTTTTGCTTTGCTTAAAAGTAAAGTAATATTGGGCTTTCGCCTTGTCGGGCATTTTGCTTTGTATCAAGAGTCGGTGATTTCCAGAGGATGTTTTCAATGATTGCATAACCCGATATGAGTAATTATTCCTTCTAAATGATTAATCAAGATCAATTTTTAACATCCACAAATCAGCTTGCTCCATATATAGTTCCCCTGTGCATCCAGACGTATTATCCCGGTATCTCCATATACCCAAACACTCCCGTCTGAAGCTGCCCATATCCCGGTGCCATCAGGTAAGACTGCAGACTTATCCATTAAAAGTTCACCGCTATGTTGGATAATCGACTCAAACTGCCGGGCGAATCAGTCGCACAGCGAAAGCCGATTGCATCGGAATGCGACTTGGGAGAAATATCATTACGATAGGTCGTGCACACATTCGCAGCGCTATTACTAAAATCACCTCCACGCACCAGTCGTTTCTCAGCACAATTAGGGCCTGTTGGGTTTTTCCTGGGTGAAGTACTATAATAATCATACTGGTATAAGTCTGCTACCCACTCACTCACATTGCCAGCCATATCCAGCACACCGTAAGGGCTGGCGCCATCGGGGTAACTGCCTACAGGAGCAGTATTTTGGTAACCATCATCCCAATCACTGTCGGGGATCTTACATTCACCGTTTATGTCGCAGTAATTGACCCACTCTCCAAAAAAATCATCTCCCCATGGGTAATCTCGTCCATCTGTTCCGCGTGCAGCTTTCTCCCATTCTGCTTCTGTGGGTAAACGCCCACCTACCCAATGACAGTATGTTTGCGCCTGTTCCCATCGCACCCACACAACAGGATGTTGAGCCAAGGCACTGTTATAAAAATATTCATTACGTATACGATTTGCATTACTTTTAAAAATAAAATTCCCAACCACATTATCGTTATAAAATGGATGCGTGCAAATACCTGCTGCAACACATTTTTGATATTGCGAGTTGGTCACCTCGGTCTGATCTATCCAGTAGTCATCCAAATAAACAGTGTGCGCCGGTTTTTCGTTACCATGATATGGTTTCCCTTCTTCCAACCCCATCATAAAATCACCTGCTGGGATATACACCATGGTCATTCCATCTGCAGAGCGCACAGCCATGTTTGGTTTTCCTGAATCCGTAATAGGTGTAAGATTTAGTTCTTCAGGTGAATCCAATATGTCCGATTGACAAATTCCTCTGGATTCATCTCTATAGAAACAAAATAATCCACAACAAACCACTACTATTGCCGCCAGTATCAGGCTGACCACCACTATGGTTTTATCATTCTTTCTTTTTGTCATCGAACCTCCATAGCTGAATACCTCATTGATAAAACGATATTCTCCTGTGCAAATTATTGCTTTATTCAGTTTTATTTATATCTTTTTCCAAAAGAATAACAATCACCAAATCCACACATCAATTTTTCAGATTCACCACCCGGCAATTCACGGTTACATCCGTTACCCTGTGGTAGTGTCTCCTAATATGATTCCAGATATGGATATTATTACGAAATAGCGTGTTTTATGCTTCAGTAATTGACTTCCCATTCCTTTTGGCGCGCATCCATCTCATCCCAAATGGTTTGAGGTACTAGAGTACGGATGATTTCCATGGCGGCATCTACTCGTGCATACTCACTACTTTCTAGATTTGATAAACTGGGAATATCGTATTGCTCGCCATAAGCCTTCAGTATAAGGCTGGTGCCGGATCCTCCCTCCATTAATTCTCCTTCTTTCCATTCACGGCGAAACATCTTCTGATTGTATAAGTACTGGTATAGATCATGCATTTGCTGCCCGTCGACTGGAAATTCAACTGACCATATTTGTGCGTTGTCATCCCAATATCCGGGTTGATATTCCAACTTGCCCCGCGTTCCTGGTCCAAGAATAACAGTATATGCATAAGTATATTGTGGGGGCAATGTTCCGGTATTCCATCCAAAAGTAACGCTGAAATCTTGTGCAGTTTCCGATGGAAGTTGATTGCAGGATGCCAGAACGAGAAGACTGATAATCATCATACTTATTATTACTCTTGACATGACTTCTCCTTATTACTGGTACAGTATTACATAAGACGTCATAGTGAGTGTTTTTGTTCCTGACAATAGCATTTTCCAAATTATAACAATAAGTAATTTACTCGATAAAGATTTATGGGGAACAGAAAATTTTTTGTCATCAATTCTAACGAACTCATAGCTTTTTGATTGTACTAAGGGGATTCTATGACCATCACAATTCTCGCCTCATATTTGTATTTAAGTCATCCTTCCCAGTGCAACCTCGGTGCATCTAGACTGAAAACTGTGTGGGCACAATGGACAATATGGGAGCTTTCATACGCTATGGACATATATGCTGCTGAATAGAGTGCAAGAGGTTGGAGGTCCAAATCCTCTCGCCCCGACCAGATAAGGGTTGCTGGCTAGCAATTTCTTTTTTATATGGATTCGGAAAAATCCCTATACCTACTTGCGATAGGCAACATAGATATCTGCTTCGATCATCTGGTCGTCTTCATAGTAATGGTGGGTGAAATACACATTGCCGTCCTGATCGAGGCTGGCTTCCCCTGCCAGGGTAGAGACGATCAATTCTGGGGTCTGCCACACCCCATCCACTTTCTTTGAACGCCACAACCCATAATTCTTGCTGATCCATAATTCATCTTCCTGTGGATTCAGAGCCGGCCAGCCTTCATCATATTCACTGTTCACTTTTTCCAGATTCTCAGGTTCCTGCCATACCCCATCCACCTTATGCGAAACCCAGATATCCAATCCGCCCTTCCCGCCTGCCCGGTCTGAATGGAAATACAGCTCATTGCCGTCATTGGAGATGTGCAGTTCCCCGACTTCATAGGTTGGGTCGAAGTCTGCCAGCGCTGCCTTAGACCACTGCCCGTTTTCAAATGTAGATGTCATCCAGTGCATGCCCTCCAGTCCCTGCCTGACCGCGCAGATCCAAACTGTATTTCCCTGGAAAAAGCCACACCCATCCAGTTGTGGCTCATCCGGGTCAGCCAGCCAGATACGTTCCGCACCACTCCAGCCGTCATCTTGCTTTTCAAATTGATAGATGCCGGTGACCTGATCCTGCGCCTGCTCGATCACATCCATGCGATTGTTGGGAGTGAACCATACATACAGAGTCTGCCCGTCAGGCAGAATGAACGCCGAATCTTCCGCCCCCCGTGTGTTGACCGGGTAAGGCAGCGGCACCGGTGCCTCGAATTCATCCGAATGAAGTTCCGGTGTCAGCGCATCATTTTCCGGCGACATTTTGACCGCATCAGCCGGGATCAGGCTTTCGCGGTCGGGGAGTTCAACTGTGTCTTGTATCTCGGATTCATTGCTGCCTTCTTGGGCGCAACCGATTGACAACCAGACAAGGGCAAAGAATATGAAAATGGTAAATGGAATGTGCTTTTTCATTTTTTTACGTTAGATTTTCCTTCTCGTAAGATCATCCTTATTCGATGGAATGTTACCTGCGGTCCGGAAAGGAGTGATGTGTTAGTCATTTAATCCCTTCCCATTGAGAATTTGTTGCACATATTTTTCAACCCTTGACTCCCGAGTTCGGGATTGCTTGGGTGCAGAAAAATAAAGAAGATATGCTCTTTGTCGACCTGGTGTCAATGCATTAAAAGCAGTTCTCAAGGCAGGCATTTCATCAAATTTCTTTTGAAATTCTTCGGGAATGGCATATTCTGCTGTCTTTTTATAGCGCACCTTCAAACCGGTTTTTTCCACTTCCATGGCTTCGTGAAGATAATCTTTCAAGGTATCTTCCATCGTAATTATTTCATGAATATTGGTGAAGCGAATCTGGCGCGCCGCCTGCGTGTTCTCCGTTAATGTGGTGAGAACATCCCTGGCATCCTTTAATAAGGCGCCTTTGACAAACAGCAACGCACAGTATTCTTTAAACCCCTGGATGATGACGATATTGCTTTTCTGAAACGTATAGCAGGGTTTTCCCCACTTCAATTCCTCACTCAACTGACAATCCAGAATGATCCTCCTCAATTCTTTAAATTCTTTCTGCCACTGTTTGGCATTCCGTAAGAATTCATCAACCTTAAGATTCTTCTCATTCATTTTTTGATACTCGCAAATAACTCAGGTTTCTGTTTGCTTACAATTTTGACTTTATTATTTCCAGCCCTACATTCCCCATCCAGGAATAGCAGCCGCCTGCCGGATCCAACTCGCCATGAGTTCTTCATCAATCTGGTCATTTTCATGGATATCGAAGTAGCGCGTGTTTTCATCCTTAGATTCACCAGGGGGAATAGGATGTAAAGATGAACCGCGGAAGAATGCAACTCTTACATACTTCGTGAAGCAATGGAAGTTCAGGAACCAACCCTGCCCCTCAACACCGTAGAAAGGTGAATTCCACTTCACCGCTTTACGAACATTCGGCACGTTGCGCACGATGAGTTCATCCAGGTAGCGCCCAATAGCGTGTTTCCATTCCGGCATGGCATCAATATAGGCCTGCACTGGGGCATTACCGTCAGCTTTCGCGATCTGCGGATTTCCGCCAGCGAGCAGTACCACCTTGGCGGGTATTTCCTTGGGTGATTTTGACATGTTCTTGTATTCCTTCTTTCATTTTGATTGGGTTTGCACCAATCGAATATAGGAAAGCTTTATAAATTCTATAATTTATAGTTTTATGTTCGCATAAGAGGAATATAAGTATATTTTGAATCATTTCTCCACATATCACACTCAACTGTGGTGGAATCGTTGACTGCAAAACGCAAAAGTTTCCGCTTGTACTGATTTTTTATTAATATTCAGAGATGATCTTTACCAGACCGTTTGTTCCGTCAACTTCCAACAGGTCACCGTCCTTGATCAGTTTTGTTGCATCATCAATACCGCTGACGCAGGGGATTCCATATTCTCTGGCGATGATAGCGCCATGCTGCAATGGGCCGCCAATTTCCAGCACCACGCCGACCGCATTGATGAAAATGGGAGTCCATGATGGCTCAGTCGCCCTCGTTACAAGGATCTCTCCTTTCCCTAAGGGCTTTTCAAAAGGTGTTTCCAGCACTTTAGCCTTTCCGCGTACTATGCCGGTCGAAATGGGTTCACCATTCAGATAACCTTCGCTGTTTGCCTTGACGTACCTAAAAATCTTGCCCCGGCTGTCTACTATTTTTGGCCAATCCCTGTCTTTGACATGCGCAACTGCCTTGCGTGGCTCTAGGTTCTTAACTCGCAAAGGCTGCAGATCCAGGCTGGGGTTAGCCTCTGCCTCGGTAATCTGGTTAATGGATAAATCAAACACCTGGTCAGGTGTATTCAGCCGCCCCTGCCATGCGAACCGCTCACCTAGTTCAAGTGCGCGCTTTCTAAATTCGCCAATCATAACCGCCAGTAGGTATTTGGGAGTTTCACGGTAACCCAATTGCCGTATCCGCTGCACATGGTTGATAAACTGCTTTTCCTTGCCACTCTTTTGAGCAAGTTCCAATAATCGTTGGTATGCGGTGTTCTTATGTTCTTTAAGGGCAAACACGTTGTTCTGATGAATGTCCATGGATTTGAGTTGGTGGAAGAATGCCCGCGCATCTTCAGATGTCCGAGGAGAAGCAATATCAACCTCCCTTAAACCCCTGGCACCAAAGCGTTCCATGTAATCATGATAAGTTTTTGTAAAGGCAGCAGAATAGCCGTCATTCGACAGCTTCCGGATAAATGTATCCTCTGTCGTTGTATTTTGCAGCTCTGGATAAGATGCCAGTTCGAGCATTTGAAGACCCATTTGTGCGGTGGGGTTGGTGGGTGAGGCGGCACCAAGTAAGGCTACCAGGTCATCTACACCTTGACCTTGAAAAAGCTTTTTCAAACTGTTCATTGAAAGCAGCCCCGCCATAGCTACGCGCAAATATTCTCTACAAAGAGCTGCAAACTTCTGATTTCCAGCATCAACAATTTCGTTAAATTTACCCATCTTCAGTATTTCCTGGGTGTAATACCGGTAGGTGTCTGCGGTGAAATTTTCAAATACCATGCATTGTTGCTGCGGATTCAGTAATCCAGCAATGATTCGCGGCATCAGACTCACTCCCATTTTCAAGGTGGCTCTGCCAGCCTGCTTCATCAGTTCAGTTTTAATCGGTGCAATGTATTCATGTTTCAAGTCAAGCAACTTGAACACCTCTCGAATGGGTAGTTCGTAAGATTGAACCAACTTAAAAACTCTTTTCCCCATTCCTTTTGCCATATTGGAAATAATCGAGTATTCCCTCCCCTCCATATTGAGGATATAACCGTCTTTCCCTTGCGGCATGGTGCCAAGTTTCGCTGCATCCATCATCTGCGACCAGATATCAAGACCCAATACAGAAAATGGCTTAGCGAATCCTTGCGTCAGTATGATCAGATCCAGGTAAAGCCTCTTCGGTTCACCCGGTTGAGTGAGCATTCCTGAGAAGAGCGGGTTATAGGTGGTAATCGGGCGGGCTTGAAGCAGATAAAGTTTTCCCTTTTCAATTGCCCATTCGATATCCACCGGTTTACCATAATATTTTTCACAGTCAGCTGCCAGTGCTGCCACTTCAAGGGTTTGTGCATCTGACAAAGCCTGGGTTTCAGGTGCGGCATTCGGTTTTTCAACCGTACCACCACTCTCTTGGAGCCAGATCCCGATGGATTTATGGGATATTTTCCTTTCAATAATTGTTTTTTTAACTTTATCCACCACAATTGTATCTGGGGTGACCTTTCCAGAAACAATCACTTCGCCAAGTCCAAAACTGGTGTTGATTACAGCTTCGTCAAAAGCATTATTGGTGGGATTCAATGAAAATGCAACGCCACTGACATCAGATTTAAGCTGGTGTTGGACGATGATAGCAATGCGGGGGTTATCCAGGGGTAGGTTATTTTGCCGTTTATATTCCATCACTCGAAAATCCAATATCGAGCTGAACACATCAGCAATGTTCTTATCCAAGTCTGGTCTTGTCACGCCTAAGATGGTCTTATACTGTCCGGCGAAACTCGTTTGTGATAAGTCTTCTTCTGGTGAAGAGGAACGGACGGCAAATACAGTGTCTTTGGGTATCTGGTCAAGCTGCCGGTCGAGCGCATCTTTCTGTTTCGAAGTAAGCCGTAGTTGCTTAGCTTGTGTTTGCAGGGCAGCACATACTTCTCTCCCTGGATCTTGCAGGAATGCACTCCACAGTTTCGTTGATTTGACCAGCTTGACCCAGACATCAAAGAAATCTGTAGATAAAATAAAACCGTCGGGTACATTGAAACTTGCAAGGGTAGCTTCGATCAGCGCCTTGGCTTTGCCACCTACCTGTGCCAAGGGAGGAATCTTTTTGGAATTGATTGGATAGATCATTACCATTTCTCCTTATAGAAAAGTATCCGGAAGTACTGGATATACTCCTCCACTTCGGCGAATTCTTTTTCTAGGTTTAGCAGCTCTTGGCTCGATTTTGCTCGCTCAACTATCTCATTGGAAAGACCCTCGAAAGTCCAAAATATCACTTTGATAGTCTTGGGAATGTCGAGGCTATCTTTGAACCTGGAATAATCTATATTTGCCAGAAAGTCTTGCATTTGCGGTCGCAGCGCTGTTATCCTTTTTTCAAGATGTGCAACCACAATATCGGAGGATTCTCCCCTAGCTTTGATCCAGAATGCAACCAAGTCAGGATAAGCAATGGAAACTTCCATCTTACCCTGTAGCATTTGGTGGAGGCGAATAAAAAAATCTGGCTCGTTGAAATTTGTCCTCTCATTGATTCTCCGCCGATATGTATCAAGCACAAAATCCATCAAATATACATACAACCTATCTTTGCTTCCAAAATAATGGAATAAGGCACCTTTTGATATCCCTGCGCGGGCAACAATATCATCTGTAGTTGCTTGTTTGTATCCTTTGGCCACGAATTCTTCCATCGCTGCATTGAGGATGCGGCGTTTCTTTTCAGCATCGAGGTTTTCAAATGTCTGGAGCATAAGTAACTCTCTTCTAATAACAATTAAATTGACTATTATAGTCAATTTAATTGTATACCTGTTGATTAGTTTAATCAATAGTGACTACTCAACTTCTATATCAATATTTATAAAAAAAGTTAAGTAAATATCTTTATTGAAAATATTTTTAAGTCGTCTTTTCCGATTTCAGGAAATACAATGAAGCGAATATTTTCAGTCTTAACCATCATCTTTCTTTTATCTTGCTACAGTCAAAGCGGTGCATTGGAGGAAGTACCTGCTGCGACGATCGCATCCACAGTGACCACTGTGCCGACCGCAACAAAAGAGATGAGTGTGGTAGAGCAACTTCTGACAGCTTATTTGGCTGGGGGAAGTATTGAAGTTAGTAAACTATCTGAAGATGAGAGGGTCGAGCTAAGCGCTAAAGTAGCCAAAAAGAAGAATGCTGAGAGGGACATCAATTTTCAAGTAAGATAAAATCTTAAATATCTTTACGTGAAGAATTGGAATCTATTTTAGAACGATATAATTTTAAAGAAGGAATGAAAGTTTTTAGTTATGAATTTTTACTTGGATGTTGACAGAACCATTATTACCAAAGAGCATCGAGAAGCCTTGGAGCTCAATGATTTTTTGAAGTATTTATTTAATACAGGGGAAGTATACTGGTTAACAACACATTGTAGATATGAAGATACATCGAGCGTTCTATCATATATAATGCCATTCCTTACTCTAGAAAACTATGATCTGATTAAGAATATTTTTCCAACAACTTGGAACACATTGAAAACCGAAGCCATTAACTTTTCACAGCCCTTTTATTGGTTCGATGATTATCTTTTGGAAGTTGAGAAAAGAATTCTTCTAGAAAACAGATGTCTTGAAAAATGGATAAAGATTGATCTAGACAAGAACGGTAATAATATTATGAGAGCTGCTAAGTCGCATAATCCAAATTTGTTTTCATCAATCTAATTTAGCTTATTAAATAAGATCAATCAACTTACGGATTGGATATAATCATTGAATGAATTTTCAACAATCCTTCACAGAAATTCAAAGCCTCCTTACTGCTTTAAATCACGATAGCGACCGGTTCGTGAACGCTCTGCGCCAGCAGCACGTTTTCCATCTTTCTTTCAGCCAGATCAGTACGCTGGAATTCTGCCAGCATCGCTATTACTTGCAATACATTCTTAATCAAGAACCCGATCCCCTACCCGATTACTTCACCAAGGGAAAACTCCTGCACCAGCTCATCGCACACGGGTATCAGGCTCAAATGAGTGGAAATGTCCCTTCTCTGGAAGTTCTGGAGGAAGAGTTATTTACATCCGAACTGGCGTGTGAATCAGTCCATCTAACCAATGCCCTACAACTCTATTACCGTCATCGTTGGCAGGTCGAGCGCGTGCTGGCCGTCGAGCAGCCCTTCGTCATCTCCCTTGCGGATGATCTGCCGCCCCTGGTGGGTGTCATCGATCTGGTACTGCAAGATGGGGATGCCATCATCCTGGTCGATCACAAGACCGGATGTAACTTCTACCCCTACGACGAACTACAGGTCGCCATCTATGCCCGCTATATTCAGAGCATATACCCTGGTTACGACTGCCAGCTCTTTTATGATCATTATCGTTGGGTCAATCATCTGGAACGCATTCGCAAGCCCGCCTTCCAGCGCACCTTGGTTGAATTGCACAAAGATCAATGGCAGACAGATCTACAGCGCATCACTTCCGCAGCAGGTATTATTCAACAAATCCATGTTGGTAGTTCACCCACTCACTCCGGCGCCTGTTTTCGCTGCCCCTATCAACATATCTGTGAATTTAGTTATCGGCGTGCAAATTAGTTCAAGTTAATGTGAATTGATTACGAATTATCAAAATCTGAATGATTTAATCAAATCCCTCAAGATTATTTTGAAACAAAATATTTCCCTCATTACTCATCAGTCTGATCATCACCACAGTCGCATTCCAGATTGTTAGCTTTCTCAAAAGATTCCTTGCCTTCGCTGATCGAGAAATAGATCAGTCCCAGGCTGCCGATGCTGTCGACAAAACCAAATCCGCTAATTTGATATATCAGGCTGGCAGCCAGAAGCACCAATGACATATAGATGCAGGTCATCGTGCAATTGGCATCAGCCAAAATTGGTGCAGAATTAAGTGCGCGTCCGACCTTACGTTTACCGATCACCAACAGCCACATACATGCGATGGAGGTCAGAGAGATGATCGTCCCTGGCAGTGTGCTTTCGGGTTTGTGCCCCACGATCAGATTGTACACTGCCGTTACTGCCAATCCGGCAGCTAAAACGTAAAAAGCCGTCCCGGTGATCCGCAGTGCGGTGCGCTCGAAATTGGTCCGCTCAGAATCTGGGTGGCTACGGATGCGCAAGATCATCGCCAGAATGCCCACCCCGGAAAGCACTTCAATGAATGAATCCACACCGAAACCGAACAATGTCAATGCTTCATCCGTGGTTCCAAAAAAGATCGAAAAGACTCCCTCGGCAATATTGTATGCAATGGTAATGATCGCCAGCCATAGGGCATAACGCCAGAATTCCGCTTGCTCGATGAATTTGTTTTCCGTCATTTTTCTCGCCTCTGTAAACCTTCCCATTTTACTTGAAAACCGGTCGATTACCCACACTGGCACCTGCTTTAGTTACCCTCTGTGAATTCAGTTATCGGCATGCAGAAATGTTTTATAGGCTTTAATTTAACTAATTTTTCGAGTAGAATGAGGGTGTTGAAAAACATGTTAAAAATTGTAAAACCACTCGGTTTTTAGCCAAATATGGTGGTTTACAGAAGAAAAACTACCGGAAAATCCGAAAAATATGACTTTTTCCACACCCTCTAGAATATAAATTGACAATAAACCGAAAAGGCAAACCCGGCGAAAGACGGAGACGCAAAGCCATAGGTCTAAAATGGTTTGATTATTTCTAAGAACCATGATGATAGCTAGGCTACCGAAGTAGATGTGACGTCTTTAGGCCATTTTGCATGGCCTTTTCACTTTTAAAAGGAAGGAGGGCTCAATAACATTTTACGTACACCATATGAATTCATTAATCAGATGTTATGAAGAAAGGACAGATCATGTTTTTCAAAAAATTACTTCAACCCAAGTATCTTACTTTAGTATTGGTTCTCATCATATTAGCTTCAGCAGCATATGGTTTGGCTGCTGCCAATGTTGTGCCCGAAACAGGCGCTGGTGAAGGAACAGGCACCGTGAGTGGGTACACGATATCGAATATTGCCTACACTTTGCTCACCACCGATCCCTCAAAAGTAGAGAGTCTTTCAATCGATGTCGCTCCCACAGAGGGTGCAGGTGCAGCCGGAGATGTAAGAATCACTGTGGACGCTGGCACCACATGGATTTCCTGCACCGGACCTGTTACAACTACTTGGACTTGTACTTTTGGTTCCGGTTCAGAACCGGAAATTTCCGCTATCAGTAATTTGGAAGTCATTGCCATGGAATAAGCATAAAAAAATAGAAGGGGATTGGAAAAAAGATAGCATTTTATCTCTATACAATCCCCTATCTTTCCATGTTATATAAATCTTACTCAACACAGAACTTTCTTTCTTTTCTTTTATTCATTGCGGCTGTAGTCTGTTGGATATATTTTGCTCCCGTAAATATTGGAGGCAATACTACCTATGCAATTTTACGCGGAAATAGTATGTGTTCCGAATTCAAACAAGGCGACCTGGTGTTAGTCCATAAAAAGAACAGCTATGCAGTGGGTGATATTATCTTATATAAAAATCCAGATGTTGGACCCATTTTTCATAGAATTATTGGAATGGATGGAGAAAACTTCTTTTTAAAAGGTGATAATAATTCATGGGTCGATTCTTATCAACCCTCCGTTCAAGATGTTTATGGCAGTCTTTGGCTCCACTTATCAAACGTTGGTTATCTCCTTAAATTGTTTCGGTCTCCAACAATTTTTTCTCTTATTATTACTTTTTCCTGCATTCTTATTGGAAATTCTTTTTCAAACGGTCAAGGCAAATTATCCGCGAATGCCGTAAAGGATATTTCCTTTATGGATAAATCTAGGACATCAAAAATGACATATAAACAATCCGACTGGCTCTATTTTTTTATTGTTTTACTCCTATGTGCAATTGTCCTCGCTTTCATCGCTTTTTCCAAACCCATAGAACGTTCTATCCCGGATGATCTTTCTTATACAAATCACGGAAGTTTTGAATATTCTGCTGTTACACCTCATGATGTTTATAAAGAAGGATACCTCGAATCAGGCGATACTGTTTTTAGATTATTAACAGATTCGTTAAATTTAATTTTTCATTATCACCTGGAATCAGAGTATCCAACACAAATTACCGGGTCCCTACAGTTGTTGGCAGAAGTCAGCGATGCAACTGGTTGGGCATATCCAATAGAGATAACTCCCGCCACCAATTTCAATGGACCAGATTTTACTATTTCAGGAATCATTGAGTTAAACCAAATTCAGGAAATTATCGATAACTTAGAAAAACAAACTGGCGTCAATAACGCTGCTTATTATTTGAATATAAAACCAGATGTACATCTAAGAGGTGTAATTGCGAACAGAGAATTTGAAGATGATTTTTCACCGATTTTGATTTTCACTATTGATAATCTGACCATGAAATTACCGCATAAAAATGATGATGCCTTGAATGACCTCTTAAACCCTTCATCTCAAGGCGTTCTCAATGGAACCAGATCTGTGGCTAATACAATTTCCTTTTTGGGTATCGATTTTAATGTCCTGTTTTTACGCATGGTTTCGATCTATGGTATTGTTTTTTCTTTTATATTATTAGCATGGTTTGGCAATAAATATTTGGGAACCCAAAATCAAAATGAAATCACAAAAATCAAGCTGCAATTTGGAATTACTTTTATAGATATAAAAGATAGTTTCTTTCTTGCTAAGAACGCCATCGAAATTGAAAACTTGAAAGAATTAGCGACAATAGCTGCTCGGGAACAATCCACCATTTATCATCGCCAGTTGGATACCTCTCATCATTATTATGTTATCTCCCAGAATAATTCGGACGTTATTTATCATTGTCAGATTTCGATAAATACCAATCGACCAGGTTAGCTAAATTGGAATGATGATGAAAATGAAATCAACAAAAAATATTATTATTCTCATAATTTTTAGTATTGTATTTTTGATATTGATTAATTCCATTTATGCACTGACTGCGACCAATACCGTACCTGAATCGGGATTGGACTACGATTCAATTCCAATAACAGCAAACCAAGTAAAACCATCTGATTGTAATAGTCTCGATCTAGTAAATATAATAACCAATAGCACCGGCTCCTCCGATAATGACCTCCTGCTTGGAACATTGGATAATGATTCGCTAAATGGGTATGATGGTGATGATTGCCTTTACGCCGGTAATGGCAATGATTCCTTAGATGGAGGAGCCGGTTATGATATCTGTATCGGTGGTTCAGGTACAGATACATTTACCGATTGTGAAGTCGAAGTTGATCTTTGATTTTTCTCTTTTTATTAAATTCAATTTGCTGGTAAAAGTTAATCCCTAACGCTAGGTGCTGGGTCAGTCATCTGGATTGCACCCGCAAGCCCGCCTTCCAGCGCACGCCGGTCGATCTTCATAAAGATCGAAGGGGAACAAATCTATACTGCATCGCTTCTGCTGCAGGCATCGTTCAACAATCACATGATGGCATCTTGCCTACCCACACTGGCACCTGCTTTAGTTACCCCTACCAACACATCTGTGAATTCAGTTATCGGTGATTAAGCTAGTTGATTCGGTTTAATCAAAAAAGCCGCTCTTTTGAAGCGGCTCTCATTTTCTTTAAATGAACAGCGTTGCGTTCGAGTCATCCGACGCGTGGATGAAAGTTGCCACCCCCACCACATCGATACCGTCGATCAGCTCTTCGCGTTTGATGCCCATCAGGTCCATCGACATCTGGCACGCCTGGATCGTCGCACCGTTTGTCAGTGCGCTCTCCATCAGTTCATGCAGCGGGCTGACGTTCTTCTTCTTCATGATACCCTTGATCATGGCGGTGCCTGCTCCAGCCATGTTCATTTTGGAGATGGTCAGCTTTTCCGTGCCGCGCGGCATCATCATACCAAACATGCGCTCGATGAAGTTCTTGCGTACCTTGGGTGCCTTCGGCTTGCGCAGAATATTCAGCCCCCAGAAGGTGAAGAACATCGTTACCTTATGTCCCATGGAGAGTGCGCCGTTGGCAATGATGAAGGCTGCGATGGCTTTGTCCAGGTCGCCCGAGAAGATCACCATGGTTTTGTCCTGGGTGGTTGCGCCACCGCTGACCACTTCGGCTTTCTTTTCAGCGCCTTTTTGGATGCGCGCTGTGATCACACCATCTGCCGAATCCAGGGATACTAGTTTGTTGCCGGTGCGGTCTGCCCACGACTGCACATCGCTGGTGAAACCGTAATCGGTTGCTTTAACCGTGATCACATCTCCCGGTTGCACCTCTTTCACTTTGTTGTACAGCTTCATGATCGGTCCCGGGCATTGCAAGCCACAGGCATCCACCATGAATTGGTTAGCATCCGCCGGGTTGAAGGGTGGTATCTCGCGGATCTCTTCACGACTACTGATCGACACATGCTCGAAGGTATCAAAATTGGATTGCTGACAGGTCGCGTGCGAATAGGTCTTGTAGCCACCGTTCAGGTTCAACGCATCAAAGCCCAATTGGCTCAGGATGCGTGCTGCGAAGTAACCGCGCTGCCCAACCTGGCAGTACACCACGATCTTCTTGCTGCGTGGTAGTTCATTGGCGCGCGCACGTAATTCCGGCAGTGGGATGTTGACCGAACCTTCGATGCTGCCGATCATCAGTTCTTCCGGATTACGTACGTCCAGTAATGCATATTTTGAGCGGTCCAAATTTTCGATCTCGTTCCAGTCGATGATCTTCACATCTCCGCGCAGCATGTTGCCTGCCACAAAACCGATGATGTTGACCACATCGCGCGCCGATCCGTAAGGTGGTGCATAAGCCAGTTCCAGCTCTTCCAGATCATATACGCTCATACCGCCGCGGATGGCAGTGGCAATCACATCCACGCGTTTGTCGACCCCTTCCAATCCCACCATTTGGGCTCCGTAGATCTTGCCTTCCGGTGAGAACAGCAGTTTGAATGCCAGCGGGGAAGCTTCCGGGTAGTACCCGGCATGGTTGGAAGCATGGATGATGGCGTTTTCGAAGGGCAGACCCAGTTCGGTCAACTGGCGCACGTTCAATCCCGTGCTGGCAACCGTCAGGTCGAATACTTTCACGATCGAAGTGCCTTGCACACCCGCGAAGCTCACATCCCTTCCTGCCAGGTTGTCCGCTGTGACACGGGCTTGCTTGCTGGCAGGTCCGGCTAAGGGCAGGTTCACTTCTTTGCCACTGATGATGTTCTTCACTGCCACGGCGTCGCCGATGGCGTAGATGTCCTTGTCACTGGTGCGCATATGGTCATCCACACTGATCACACCGCGTGCGCCCAATTCCAACCCGGCGTCCTTTGCCAGTACCGTTTCAGGATGCACCCCAACAGACAGGATCACCATATCGGTGTCCACGCTCTTGCCGCTCTGCAGTGAGACTGTCAGTGCTTCATTCTGGCTGATGCCCTTGATACCGTCACCTAGCGCCAGCCTCACATGTTTGAAATCGAGGTGTTGGTGCACCATCGCTGCCATCTCATAATCGATGGGCGCCATCACCTGGTTCAACATCTCGATGATGGTCACTTCGATGCCGCGGTGCTGCAGGTTTTCAGCGATCTCCAGACCGATGAAACCACCGCCCACCACCACAGCCCGGCTGGGTTCTTTTTCCGCGATGAAGTCACGGATGCGGTCCATATCCGGCATGGAACGCAGGCTGAACACACCTGGCAGGTTCACCCCATCCAGTGGCGGAATGATCGGAGACGCTCCCGGGGAGAGCACCAGCTTGTCATATTTATCGGTGAATTCTCTACCCGAGGAGAGGTCATGCACCTTTACCATCTTCTTCTTACGGTCGATGCTCACTACCTCATGGCGCACAAAGGCATCAATATTGAATGTTTCTTTCAATTTTTTAAGGGTGATCACCAGCAGTTTGTCACGCTCGGTGATCACGTTGCCGATATGGTAAGGCAGCCCACAGTTCGCAAAGGAAATGTATTCCCCGCGTTCGTAGATGCTGATTTCGGCTTTCTCGTCCATCCGGCGCAGTCGCGTCGCGGTGCTGGCACCGCCTGCTACGCCACCCACAATGATTACTTTCATTCTATTTCTCCTTTATAACGGATTTGGTTTTATTATCAGAATTGGCAGGATTGGTGATGGCAGCCTGGGCATGCAGTTGGTCACTTTGGATGGCGCGCATCAGGTCCAGTGATTGGATGATCCGCTTATCCGCCAGCGAATAACGCACTGCCGTGCCCTGCCGTTCGGTGATCACCAAGCGGCGGTCGCGCAGGACCTTCAGATGGCGTGAAATGGTAGATTGTGGAGCCTCCAGCGCTTCGGCGATCTCGTTCACATAATGGTCCCCTTCATCTAAAAGATACAAGATCATGATGCGCGTGGTATCGCTCAACGCCGAACATACGCGCTCGTGCAGTAAATTGACTTCCAATTCCAGTGCTTGCTTGTCCATCTTGTTATTCCTATATGCGGATAAACGGATATATGTTACCATAAACACTATTAGAATTATGTCTATAATTCTCACTCTTCCATTTTTTCACAAATTTTCACTGAAACAATTTCTATCCGTTTATTTCAATGAATTCCTCCCCATCCATCATCTCGAGCGTAAGCGAGAGATCTCTCTTTATCTAAATCAATACTCGTATAAGTCTCAACCAACATCAACTTTCCTTAACATCTTCATTTGCCATATAATTACCACAATATCAGCCTAATTTATCTACAATAAGGAGAAAACGTATGCATAATATGACCAAAGCCAATCTGGAAGCCGCCTTCGCAGGAGAAAGCCAGGCGCACATGAAATACCTCATCTTCGCCGACCAGGCGGAAAAAGACGGCTTTCCCAATGTTGCCCGCCTCTTCCGCGCCACCGCCTATGCAGAGCAGGTGCACGCCACCAGCCATTTTAAAGTATTGAAGAAATTATCGGATACTTCCGCCAATTTACAAACCGGCATTGATGGCGAGACCTTCGAGGTTGAAGAAATGTACCCCGCTTATCATGCGGTGGCTGAACTGCAGGAAGAATCCGGTGCCGAGCGCTCCACCCGTTGGGCACAGGAAGCCGAAAAAGAACATGCTATCCTGTACACTGACGCCAAAGCTGCCGTGGACAATGCCGGGGATATCAAAGGAGAGCAGGTCTACGTCTGTTCTGCCTGCGGTTGGACTGGTCTGGGCGAACCACCCGATAATTGTCCCATCTGCAATGCTAAGAAGGAACGTTTCAAGATCTTCTAGACATAAAGAAACAGGCAGCCAATCGATCTCAAGCTGCCTGTTTTTATTTTGTTTTCAAATTCTATATGGCATGAAAATCAATACCAAACCCATAAGTCCATTGTGCCTTTACTCTGCTGACATGATTCATTTATTCCCTCTGCTACATTAATTTAGCACTTCGATCTCTCCGACCCTCTTTCCATTTTCACTTTTCTTTTTTCCATTCTCGCAGTAGATCCAGTAGATTTTTCTTCCAGATGCCCTGGCTTTTTCTACTACCTCTCCGGTTCCTCCGCTGTCTTTGCCGCCCTCTCCATCCCATAACGCTACCAGCACATCACATTCTTTAACCAGATATGCTCCCAACTGCTGGTATGCTAGCTTGTGATCCTGCATGGCAGGCAGTTCTACGACCTTGTTTGCTCTACCCAATAAAGTATGAAACTCTTGTTTCCCTTCCTCGGTCGAAAAATCTTTGAAATATTCCTCTTGCGATAATGGCAGTGGCACCACCAGCTTGATCTCCGGGAATTCCAGCCCAATGCTGGCAGCTAGTTGATCCGCTCCCTCCGCCAGGGGTGAATATAACCACATCCCCTTTTCCGGGTTCGTTTGTATGATCTCTCCCAGGACCTTTTGTATGGCTATGCGCAATTGCTCTTTTTCGCTGAAATGGCGGTGTCCACTGATGGCAATCTTGGTCACGATGAAAACGTCCTCCTATTCATCCATTTGAGGTTATCTGATTTTATCTTTCGATTCTACTATGCAATTGCTTTTTTTCTTGTACAATGAAAATATTAAACATCCTTTCCTTCTTAGAAATGATATAGATATTTTATTGAGCAAACAAATTAAATTTCAGGAGGGCACAGGCAGTATGAAAAGAGTCTGGCGTGACCTTTCGATCATCCTTTCCGCCGTATGGATCAACTTGCTGCTCTTCATCATCCTGCTTGTTATTGCTGCCCTCCTGTTACAGCGCTTCGGTCCCGATCCGCAGGCAAATTGGGCACAACTCGTGCTGGATGCCTTCAACCTGGCATCCATGGAGCGCGTCGAAAGTGGCGGTCGGGGCATCGTGGTCATCTTGGCTTTTATTTTGCCGCTTGCCATGTTTCTTATTTTAGGTGAAGGCACCCTGCGCATTTTTTCCATTTACTCCCAGCGTAACTCGGATAGAAAGGAATGGGATCTTATGGTTGTCAAATCATGGAAGGAGCATGTGGTGTTGTGTGGTGCCGGCGAAATGGGGCATCAACTCCTACAGCAATTGCTGGCTTCACAGCCTGCTTTGAAGGTCGTCATCCTTGATCCCCGTCCCGCGCTTCTTCCGGAACTCGGACTGGATGCTTCCAGCGCTGTTCATCTTCAGGCAGATATGACCAGTATCGATTCGTTGCAACAGGCACGCGTATCCTCGGCCCGCCTGGTCGTCCTCACTGCCGGGGAGGATACCATCAATCTCGAGACTGCTTATAAGGTACTGCATCTCAATCCAGATGTGCCCATCTGGGTGCGTCTGCACCACAGCGGATTGGCAGATATGCTGGATCTCTCAAAGAACGCCCATATCCACTTTTTTTGTCCTTACCAGCAGGCTGCCCGCTCCATCGTGCAGCACATCCTACAAGAATAGGTACCTTATTGTGGATATCTTTAGTGTCCTCCATTCGGATCGTGGGCTGCTTCTGCACTTGCAAGAGAACGCTCCTGCAATTCACTCGGATACACAAGCCTGGCAGCGCTCTATTCAGAAATGGAAATTTCTGCACGACTGTTGTGCAGGGGGTCAATTGGTAGAGGATGGCGGGGTGCAGACCTGTGGCTTATGTGCCCTTTATTTTTATGGACATGCCACGGAATGTGAAGACTGTCCCATCAACCTGGCAGGCTATCCAGCCTGTGCCGGCACTCCTTCCAAAACTTACCAAACCGCCCTCGCGCAGCAGAACATACAGCTTGCCGCCGAGTCTGCTCTAAACGAAATTCGTTTTTTAAAGGATCTTGCCCATGGGTCTGGATTATAGCTTCCGTCTGTATTTCAACAAAGCCCAGATCTGGGATGTTCTACAGGGTGTGGTGGAGATCGGGCAACCGCATCATCCTCCTGCCCACATCCTCTTCCCCAACCGCGTTCTGGAGATCCCACTGGATGCCTGGGTCGCTCACTCCAATGAATTCCACTGGGATGACCCCGAATTGCAGTTTGCCACCGTGCTCAACTTTGCGGAGGATGAGCCTTTGTGGGAATATGTAACGGAGCGTGACCACAGAGGCGAGGAATACCGCAGTCCACCCGATGATGGCAGTCCTCGCATGATCTCCATTGGCTATATCTATCTATACATCTACCAGGATCTTTCCGGTCGCCATCCGCTCAACCTGCCCGTTGATCTGGTCTTGTTCGAATTTGGCACCACCGGCACCCGCATGAGCATCCTCTTTGAGTATTCAATGTCTATTCGCAGTCGTTTTACAGAACTGTTACGGCGCTTCCACGGCGTATGTGGTGTTTTTGATCGTGAACTGGAAGGGGAAGTTTTCTGGTTTCATGATCACCTCCTCACACCTCAACTCTGCGACCCCTGGGCACTTCCGGAGCAGATCGCTCAGGACCTTGATCTATAGGCTCGTTGAATGATGATTTTTTAATGTGGCTGAAAATGCTAATATAAATTTGGTATTTAATACTATATTCTTGCGTGATTTTGGAGGGCAGCATGCATCAGGACCAACATACGTTTCGCATCTTTCTCAGTTCCACCTTTAGCGACCTCAAAGAGGAACGCAACGCCCTCCAGCAGCGCGTCTTCCCCCGCCTGCGTGATCTGGCTGCCGAGCATGACTATCGCTTTCAGGTCATCGACCTGCGCTGGGGCGTCAGTGCCGAAGCTTCCCTGGATCAGCAAGCCATGGATATCTGCCTGCGCGAGGTTGCGCGCTGCCAACACATTACACCTCGTCCCAATTTTCTGGTCATACTGGGCGATCGCTATGGTTGGTGTCCCCCTCCTGCTCACATCCCCCATGCTCATTTTCAACAGTTTCTTTCTTCCATACCCGATCCTGCTAATCTGGCATTGCTGCAGGAATGGTATTTTCTGGATGAGAATGCCCTACCCCACGAGTGGCGTTTGAAAGCACGTCAGCCCGGTACGCCCTATGTGCAAGACGCCATCTGGCAGCCCATCGAAGCACGTCTGCACACCATGCTGGCTTCTGCAGCTATGACGTTGCCGTTCCCCGACAAAGAACGGCTTCCCTACATTGCTTCCGCCACTGAGCAAGAGATCGTCGCCGGTGCGCTCTCGGTGTCGGACGCACTGGAACATGTGCTGTGTTTCTTGCGTTCCATTCCTGATCTGCCCCAGCATTTTGACCTGCCAGCCTTCCGTACCGAGCTCGCTACCAGTCTTTATCAGACCTATGGCAATACTCCCTTCGATCAACATGTTAAAGACCTTGCTAAAGAATTACTTACTTCTCCATCTCTGACCACTGCCGCGGATTTTGCTTTCCTCTTGCGATCTACCCTCGCCAATACCCCCAAAGGCACTATCGAACATGAAGTGGTGGGATTTTTGCACCAGATGCTGGTGGATTTCACCGCCCATGATTTCATCAATCTCAATGAGACTGATTGGTCCATCGATCAGGCAGCGCTTGCCAGCCAGAATGCCCTTAAAGAACGACTCATACGGCACCTCCCGGATAATATCTTCACCTATCAGGCGCATTGGGCGGGGGCGTGCATCACCAACACACACCTCGAACAGCTTTGTAATGATGTTTACAATTCCCTCTCTGCTCTCATGCTCGATCAGATTGAGCATCCTCATCCCTTTTCCTTCATACAAGTACCGCGCCATCTCATCCAACCCGATGATTGCCTGGATGAGGAAGGATTTGCACATCAGCGCTTTGCTGAAGAACGTTTGCAGGGTTTTGAGGGACGCACTATCATTCTTGAGAAGATCGCCGTCTTTTTAAAAGACCCAAATCAGCCTCTCTTCGCTGTAGTTGGGGAAGGCGGTAGTGGCAAATCCGCTCTCATCGCCAGAGCCGTCCAACAAAATCAACTTTCTCACCCTTCTGCAGTTCTTATCTATCGCTTCATCGGCTCTACCGCTTCATCATCCAGCATACAAAATCTTCTGGAAAGTTTATGTCTGGAACTTTCACGCAGATATGAGGTAAATGCCTCTCCACTTCCAACAGAATACAGTGAATTGGTCACCGAGTTCGCTCGGTGCTTGCAGCATGCAACCGCCGAAAAACCGCTGTTCCTCTTTCTTGATTCTCTCGATCAACTTTCCGATTCACAGGGTGCACGCACGCTAAGCTGGCTGCCCGCAGTTTTGCCAGCTTCTGTGCATATCCTGATTTCCACCCGTCCCGAAGGACTCCTAGATCATTTGCAAACCCGGCAGGCACACATCGAAACACTCACCGGTCTCACGCGAGAGGAAGGCGACCATATTCTCACCCATTGGTTAGAAAACGCACATCGCACCCTGCAGTCTGTTCAGCGTCAGGAGGTACTGGATAAGTTCATGCAGTCCGATGGCAACCCCCTGTATTTGAAACTGGATTTCGAGGAAGCGCGTTTATGGACATCACAAGCAGTTGATCCGGTCGAAACCCTCACTCCAACCCTGGATGGCATCATTGCACACAACATGCTGAAACGCCTTGAAAAAGAGCAGAATCATGGGAAAATGCTCGTCTCGCATGCTCTTGGATATCTGGCTGCTTCCCGCCATGGTCTTTCTGAGGACGAATTGATCGATCTGCTTTCACGAGATTTCGAGGTCTATTCCTGGTTCTTCAAAGGAAGCCAGCACGTTCCTCCTGATCTGTTGCAGTTGGCAGTCGCCCACCGCCCTCAAGCGGTCGGTCGCTCTGTCTCTCAGGATGAACGTGCCGCATTGGATTGGTTGACCGATACCCGCACTCCACCCGAATCGGTGGAAAAATTTCTCAGATTTGTCCTCACTCTCCCTAATGGTCCACGCTTGCCGATCGTGCTCTGGTCGCGCCTTTCCTTTGACCTCGCACCTTATCTCAGCCAGCGCACCGATAAAGAGAACATCCTAATGACCTTTTATCACCGTGAGCTTCAGGATGTCGCCCAATCTATCATCCTCAAGGATGGGCAGGAACAGGGCTATCATAGGCAATTAGCAGATTATTTCGGCAGCCACAGCCGTTTCAGTTCACGTCGCATCGAGGAGCAACCCTGGCAGCTTGCTCAATCAGAGAATTGGCAAGGGCTATATGATCTGCTGACCAATACGGAAATGATGAACTTGATCTGGGAGCAAAAAAGGGAGGATATGCTTTTTTACTGGACTCAGATCGAAAATAACTCCCCACTGTGCGTCACAGATGGATACCGTGCGATTCTCGAAGATCCTTCAAAATATTCTGCTTATACAGTCCTCAATATCGTTCGTTTAATGAATGAGCTTGGTTGTCGTCAAGAAAATACCACTTTGCTTGAATATTTGATCGAGTATTATCGTGAAAGCAACGATCTCCATCATCTGCAGGTTGCACTGGGATATTTAGCTTTCATCCTGCAAACCCGCGGAGAACTCTTGGAAGCACTGGATCTCTTCAAAGAGCAGGGAAATATCTGTCGTCAGATCAACAACCGCAATGGTCTTTCCGATGCCCTTGGCAACCAGGGCGTCATCCTCCAGAGGCGTGGATTGTATAATGATGCCCTGCTCAAGTTTTCAGAACAGGAGACTCTTTGCAGGCAGATCGGGCACCGTAAAGGATTAGCTTCTTCTTTAGGAAATCATGCTCTAATTCTACAAATGCACGGTCGTCTAAATGAAGCAATGGCTTTGCATGACGAAGAGGAGCTCATTCTGCATGAGATCAACGATCGTAACGGGCTGTGTCGCTCTTTATTGAATCAGGCAAATATCTTTAAATTAATGGGGAAAGCAGATGACGCTCTGCGGCTCCTGGAAAAATCTCTGGATATCGCTCGTGAACAGGGTAATAAAGATGCAATCCAACAAGCACTTGGTGCTCAAGGGGAGGTTTACATTAAACTGGGGCAATTTGAAAAAGCTCTTCATCTATGTCAAGAACAGGAGCATATCTGTCGCAGCATGCAAAACATGAACGACCTGGTAGCAGCATTGGGAAACCAGGCTGCTGTTAAGCTCAACCAGGGAAAATTTGAGGAAGCACTGCCGTTATTGGATGAAACAGAACAGCTTTGTATTCACCTGAACAATCTCCCCATGCTCAGTATGACCCTGAACAATAAAGCAGCTGTATTAGATTCCCAGGGGCGTGGAAGCGATGCCTTGGCTCTTTTCAAACAGATGGAACAGATCAGCAGGAAGATGAGCCATATGGAAGGGATCATCATGTCGCTCGTCAATCAAGCTGTTACCAATTACCGCTACAAACTAGCTGAAAAGGGTATTGTTAATGATCTATTTGAAAAAGCCCTTCAACTTGCCCACTCGCATGGCTATGCTGCCCTTGAAACTCAGATCAAAGATATTTTCACCCGGATTTCTTAACCGAATAGAATCCTAAAAGATCTTTCTGCAATCTACAGTATTACAATAAAGGAGCAATTTTGTCTCCGTAATACTTATTAGCCTCGCGCGGCAGCATGATCATGAAATCTTCCATGCGGTTCGGCTTGATCACGATCAGTTCAAGCTCAGGTAATCCAAAATCAATTATTTCAGCGATCTTCTTTGTGAAACATTCTTCCTGATACCGATTCGTACATGTGAGAACAGCACTCAGGTCTTCTGCTACCTTCACTTTCCAGCGTTGAAATTGTTCGGGAATCTTTGCCTGCAGAGTCGCAATGGAACCAATCAGCCACATGGCTTCTCCTTGAGCAAAAACATACCATACCCCTTCACTGACTTTAATATCATCCAATCCGGGAAACAAACCTTGAATTTTTAATATCTGGTTTATATCCACAAACCCATCTAGTTTCTTTTTGTCAAGTTTTCCCATGGTTGACTCCTCTTTTCTTTTTTATAAAAAATTAGAATGGATTGTTCAACTGTAACTGCCAGCGATTATGTACTTTTTCTATAATTTTCAAATACCTTCATTCCTCTACTCGTGAAACGTCTATTGCCCGGAATGGTATGAAATCTTCATCCTGCCCGTGTGTTATCTCCCCCAGTCGCACTCGCATGCTTACACTGATCGGATCTTCTGGGAACTGCATCATAACTGGGTATTCTTGGATATTGTCCACGAATTCTTTCAACCGATTTGCCTTGTGTTCGGGGATAGCCTCCATCATCCTGTCGAAGATATTGCGATCGAAATCGATCGTCATAGCATACGCTTCTCCATTTTCCTGTGTATTGGATGTCACAGAGAAAAGATCTGGTTCGATGACTGCAGCCGCCCAGAAAGTGAATTTTTTCAATAACCATACGGGGGGCTCGGCATCTCCTTTGGTCTGATTGTACATATAAAATCCAAAATCTTTCGCCCATTTCGATTTGTCGACCATCTATTTTTCCTTTTCCGGGAATTTCCCATCACCATTGATTTTTTCATTATATAGCGCGCTGATATCTCCGCACAACCATCCAACCTAGCTTGTTCTCTGGTATAGCTGCTCTATAATCTTATATATAGGATTTCCCATTGTGCGCAAATTTGTACCTGCCAGGAGAGTTCATGAAAAAAACCTACCAGCGTCAGATCGAAGAAGTTACCCGCCTTCGTCACCGCCTGTCAGAACTGGAAGCTCTGCGTACTAACCCATCTGAACCCGTTCCTTCTCAGGTCTATCAGGAATTCATGCAGGTCATCCTGCAGTTGGAAAAAGCAGAACAAAAACTGCGCCATTCTACTCTCGAGGTACGAGAACGTATTTCAATCACCAATACCGAAATTATTACTATCTTGCATGCGTACTTATCCCTGCAAAAACAGATGCGCGCGGCAGAAGATCTCTTTCTTGCCAATATCGTGCACCCTGCCCACAGTTTGCAGCTAGCCAAACAGCAACGTACTTATCTCGAGCGTGAATACCAGCGTATCGAAACCAATATTCGCCAGGAATGCTATGCCACCCACCAGGAATTAGAACAGGATATCCGCCAGGTATTGCGCACCAGTGACACTTATACTGAACAATCTTCAGCAGATGAAGCAAATTCCGATTATGACTCTTCCATTCCTCCCTTTGCAGATTTGTTAAACCTCACCACCGATGATGTAGAAGACGCTATTGCCAAGAGCGAATTGGTCGCCGAATTCAAACGCGTGGTGCTGCCTGCTGTCCATCCCGATACCTCCCAATCTTCTCCGGAGGAATTCAATACTGCCTTTGATATATACAAGAAGATGGATTTCTTGCTCATGCAAGCCTATCTGGTGCAATACAAACCTGCTGACTTGGTCGAGGCGGATTTCGATCCGCTGATAGAACTACCGCAGCAGGTCGAAAAATTGGAGCAAACTGCAAAATTACTCACTCGTTTGCAACGTCGTTTGGATCATCTCCAGCAAGACCTCACCGAGCAGGAAGCTACTGATCCTGAGCATGTCCAGCAAAAAATGCAGGAGCAGCGCCAGGAACTGTTGGAACGTATCCAGGAGGAATCCGAACATATCCTTACTTTACGGAAAAAACTGGAAGCTTTGCTGGAATAATGTTGATCAGAAAAATGGAGATATGATGACCGAAAATTCCCTGGTACCTCGCCCATTTGATTATCACGATCGCTCGGAACTGCGCCTGATCTTCAAACAATATTTGCAAACTTCTGATCGGTCGGAGAAGCTTTCCTGGCATACTATCACCTCTGCCGATGGCTTGCCGCATAATTGGATATATGATCTCTTTCAAGATTCGCAGGAACGTATCTGGGTTGGCACCTGGGGTGGCGGTCTGGCTTGTTTTGATGGGCAGCATTGGCGCTCCTTCTCCACCCGTGATGGGCTGCACTGCAACGAGGTCACCTGTATTCGCGAAGATGCCGATGGTGCAATTTGGATTGCCACCGATCAGGGGCTGAACCGCATCGAAGGTGTACGAGTTCTGGACGCCGGGCTGACTGGAAAAAGCTTGCTCAATCTGACCTTCGACCAAAATGGAAATCTATGGGTGGGCTGCTGGCGCGCTGCCCGCAGTGGTGGAGGGCTATTCCGTTTTGATGGACATTCCTGGCAGTCCTTCTCCACCCGCACAGATCTGCCTGGGCTGGAGATCTTGAAGGTTTTCAATGATTTCCTTGGACGCATCTGGATCGGCACTTACGAACAGGGGCTGGGTGCTGGGGTCGGCTGCTACGATGGGCAGCGCTGGCGTTCTTATACCACCGCGCAGGGATTGGTGGATAACTGCGTCTACTCCATGTTCGAGGATCCCCAGGGTAACATGTGGTTCGGTACTCTTTCCGGCATCAGTATCTTCGATGGTAACCATTTTCACACCCTTACCAGCCATGATGGTCTGGTGGATGATCGCATTTATTGCATGCTCATCGATTCCACAAAAAAGATGTGGTTCGGAACCGAAGGGGGTGTCAGTCGCTTTGACGGCAATAATTGGCTTACTTTCACCAAACAGAATGGGTTGGTGGAAGAACTGGTGCGCACCATCATCGAAACCAGCAACGGTGACCTGTGGTTTGGCACTTACCCCTATGCACGCGGTGCGGGCGGCATCAGTATCGCCAGTTATGATCATTCCAAAAGTCTCACCGATCGCATCCTTGATCTGCTCCCGCCCCCGTCTGAACCCAAACGATTGCAGGACGGTAACCAATGAAATTCTCGGTCATGGTAAAAACGGTTCATGCGGAAATGGATATTCTGTTGGGGGATACCGTCCGTAGGCGTGATATCTACACTCCTTTTTATGAATTAAGCGTCAAACCATTGCAAGAAGATGTCTCGCAACTCTCTAACCTTGAATATATTTTGTTGTATTCTTTTCAGGAATTTCACGGTAACGTTTATGACCAAGTCGGTCAAGATGCCTGTTTTGCAGATTCCCGATTTGGGGATCTGCGTGCTGGCTCTGTTCTGACCATTGCTGGTCCTGTTTATCCTCTGCGCCTTGACTATGAAGGGCAGCGCTTCGCCCCCTTCCATTATGCTATCCTTGATCCTGCCTTGCACCCACCTATTACGGATGTAAATGGGGATATCGATCTACCTCTCACTTCCTGGTTAGTGGCAGATACTTCCCTTGAAGATGAAGGAGCGCTCATGGATCAGACCAACCTTGTGGTTGCCTGGAATTGTGCTCATTATTGATGGTTTCATCTTATCATCGCTAATACACACAAATAGAATCTCTATTTTTACGTCATCCCGAGCTTCGTGAGGAGTCTCGCCCTGGAAGCTTTCGCCTACCCCTCACCCTTTTTGAACTGCTTCTCATACAATCTGGCATAGATGCCATTCATTGCCATCAACTCTGCATGCTTCCCCTTCTCCGCGATGCGTCCGCGGTTCAATACCAGTATCTGATCTGCTGCCAGAATAGTACTCAAACGGTGTGCGATCACGATACTGGTGCGTCCCGCCATCACGCGGCTCAAGGCTTCCTGGATCAGCACTTCGGATTCGCTATCCAGGCTGCTGGTTGCTTCATCCAATATCAGGATGCGCGGGTCTTTCATGATCACCCGCGCCAGTGCAATACGTTGTTTTTCTCCACCGCTCAAGCGATAACCACGCTCCCCAACAATAGTGTTGTATTTATCCGGCAATTGCGCGATGAAATCATGGATATTGGCTGTCCTTGCAGCAGCTTCGATTTCTGCTTGGCTGGCATGCGGATTGGCATATAGCAGGTTGGTGTAGATGCTATCATGGAACAGATAGGTTTCTTGTGTCACCATCCCGATCTGTTCAACCAATGATTCTAGTTTCACGTCACGCAGATCATGCCCATCCAGTAGAATTCTTCCTTCACTTGGATCATACAGTCGCGGGATCAGGTAAGTAATGGTGGTCTTGCCTGCCCCGCTTGGCCCCACCAGTGCCGTCAGATTTCCGGCAGGGATATGGAAATGAATATCATACAATGCCGTTTCTCTAGCTTGTGTTTCGCTGTCCTCATCTTCACCGACTGCAATCGTGCTTCTTTCATCGGATAACACAGCAGCATCGTCGCTCAACTGTCCATAACGCCTTACATCACTCAATAAATTTGCAGAACTGTCATCATATTTGAAATATACATGCTCAAAAAATATTTCTCCTTTTACGCTTCCAAATTCCTTGGTTTTTTCTTTCTCTTCGATTTCCACCGGCAAATCCAACACTTCGAATACCCGCTCAAAGCTCACTACTGAGGTACTGAATTCCACCGGCGCATTCGCCAGGCTCTGGAAGGAACTGTATAACATCCCCAAATAGGAACCAAATGCCACGATCGTACCTACTGTAAAATTACCTACGATCGCCTGGAAACCACCGTATCCATATACCAGCACTGTGCCAACTGCCCCAAACAGGCTGATGATAACAAAAAAGATCGAACCGATCACCGCACGTTTCACTCCCCAATCTCGCACGGTGGCAGCCCGTTCTCCAAATCGTTCTACTTCCGTTCTGTGCCTGCCAAACAGTTTCACCAGCATCACACCCCCGATGTTCAACGTCTCGTTCATCATGGCGTTCATGCGCGCGTTGGCATCCATTTGCTGTCGGGCAGCATCCCGTAGTCGTTCCCCCAGTAAGCGTGCCGCCAGGATGAAAAAGGGCACTACCGCAATGCTGATCAGTGTCAGGCGCCATTCGATGCTCACCATCATACTGATCACTGCTGTTGCCTGAACCACATCTGTTACGATGCTGACAATGGTATTGCTGATGGCATTTTGCGCTCCCACCACATCGTTATTCAAGCGACTCATCAGCTCCCCAATGCGCGTATGCGTGAAGAAGCGCAACGACATGCGTTGCAGTTTTGTATATAACGCACAGCGCAGGTCGAAGATCACCCCTTCCCCTACTCCTGTGTTCAACCGCCGCTGGAGTACGGTGCCTGCGCCCTTCAAAATTGGGATCAATAACAACCCGATGGAAAGCAGGATCAGTTTATGTACATCCTTGGTTGGGATGGTGCTATCGATCAGGTTGCGCACGATCAACGGTGTAATTAACGACAAACCGGAACTGATCAGAATCAGCACCAGCATTCCCACCAACTGCCAGCGGTATGCTTGTGCATACTGCATTACCCTTTTGAAAAGATCCCAGGTGAATTTGGGCTTCTCATCTCCCGATCGTAAATAGTTATGCCATCCATGATGTTGCATCGAATTCTTCTCCTTTTAGGTAACTTGGAATTATTGGTTCCAACAAACACCTCTCATTAAAACGATACCATAGTTATCTGCATCCGAGACCCTTGCAAATTTCGCCATAAATCATTCATTAAGTAAATCTATCCTCATAAGTCGAATCCCTCTTTTTACGTTACCTTTTTGTAGGGGATTCCAATTTACCGTCAGAGCAAACCACCTCTCCCTACATCTCTCGAGCTTCGCGAGGGATCTCACTATGCTGTAATCAAAACGAAACCTACCGTTATAAGTTGGATTTCTTCTATACGGCACCTTTAAGCATTGTAGATATCTACTCCGCCACAAAACCAGATCTACTCATTTTTCTTCCCGTAAGAGCGCATCCTCTGCCATCCGTCTTGACACCCCCCATACCTGGTGGTAAATTCAATCTTCGTGGTTATTTGATGAGGCTGCCGGTTGTGGTGGTCTTTTTTTCAACTATCATACCAAGCCATCAATGTATTCATCATCGATCCTTTATCAGCCAGAGTTCGTCAAACCCACTACATTCGTATGCTAAAAAAAGGAGAGCGGTATTATGAGTATTATTATTGAGACCAACCACCTGACCAAGTTCTACGGTAAATCGCGTGGCATCATCGATGTGTCTTTCAACGTAGAGGAAGGCGAGATCTTCGGGTTCATCGGACCCAACGGTGCCGGCAAATCCACCACCATTCGCTTGTTTCTATCTTTGATCTATCCCACCAGCGGGAATGCCAGCATTTTCGGCAAGGATTGCATCCAATACGGTCCTGAGATCAGACAGGAGATCGGCTATTTACCCTCCGAGGTGTTTTATTACGAGGGCATGAAAGTGATCGACTTGCTGAAATATTCCGCCAGTTTCTACCGCAAAGATTGCACCCAACGCATCCTCGAACTATCCGATCTCATGGAACTGGATCTGAAAAGAAGGATCGATGATCTGTCATACGGCAACAAGAAAAAGGTCGGTATCGTGCAGGGGCTGCTTCATCAGCCCAAACTGATCATCTTGGATGAACCCACTGCCGGTCTTGACCCCTTGATGCAACAGAAATTTTTCAACCTCATCAAACAAGAAAACGAGCGTGGTGCTACTATTTTCTTCTCTTCCCACATCCTGGGGGAAGTGCAGCGCTTGTGCAACCGTGTTGCCATCATCAAGGAAGGCAGCATCATCGATGTGCAGGACATCAAAACCCTGCAGAAAAATAATTACAAAAAGATCCGCATCACTTCTGCCCACATGGATGAAAAACAATTCGCCATTCCGGGTGTGAGCAACCTGCAGAGATCGGACGGCTCTATCCATTTCTTCTACAAGGGTGATATCAACACCATTACACATCTCCTCAGTTCCGGCAAGATCTCCGATCTGGCAGTTGAGGATCTCACTCTTGAAGAAATATTCATGCATTACTACGAATAGAGGATACCGATGAATATTTTCATGCATGAATTTAAACAGAAGATCCGTTCGGTTCTCGTCTGGTCTGTATCCATCGCGCTTTTGATCCTGGTTTTCCTGTCGCTCTTCCAGAGCTTTGCTTCGCAAGCGAATATGGTGAGCGAACTGATGGCCAGTTTTCCCAGGGAATTGTTGGTCGCTTTCGGCATGGCGGATATGGATTGGTCGAACATTCTGGGATTTTTTGCCCTGCTGTTTGTCTTCTGCCAGATCTGCCTTGCCATCCAGGCTGCCAATTACGGCTTTTCTCTAATCTCCATCGAAGAGAGCGAATGGACTGCCGACTTTTTGCTTTCAAAACCGGTCAGTCGTACCCGCATCATAAGTGCCAAATTCCTGGCAGCGTTAGCTGCGCTGACCATCACCAATGCGGTGGTCTGGGCAGTCAGTTTTCCCCTCATCAAGCTCTTCGATGCCGGGCAAGTCTATCAATGGAAACCCGTTGTTGCCCTGCTATCGAGCGTGATTATTTTCCAACTGTTCTTCCTGACGGTCGGGATGTTCATCTCATTGCTGGTCAAGAGGGTGCGTAGCGTCACTCCTTTCTCCATGGGCTTGGTCTTTGGTCTATATATCCTGAATGCTTTTGGGGATATGATGGGGGAGAAAAGTCTGGAAGTCCTTTCCCCTTTCAAGCATTTCGCACCCAGCTATATTGTCAACCATGCCGCCTGGGATTTTCCCCTGATGCTGATCAGTGTTGGCATCATTCTTGTCTCGCTTGTGGGAAGTTATGTTCTCTATCAGAAGAGAAATATCTCTTCTGCGATATAAAGGAGAAAAACGTGAATATTTTCATCCGTGAATTACGCGCCAATTTCAAATCCTTGCTCATCTGGAGCGGCATCACTATCCTCTTCTCCATGGTGGGTTTTTCCAAATTTTCGGCGTTCTACCAGAATCCCGACCTGTTGGTCGTGCTGGATAGTATGCCACCCTCGCTATTACAGGCGCTCAACATGAATGCCTTCAACCTGACCTCCGTCACCGGTTTTTTTGGCATCATGGTGATCTACTTCAGTCTCATTCTCACTATCTCCGCTGCCATGTGGGGCAGCGATATCATCTCTAAAGAAGAACGGGATAAAACAGTGGAGTTTTCCCTCACCCTGCCGGTACCCCGCGCCAGGTTGATCAGCGCCAAATTTGCCGCTGCCGCTGTCAACTGTGCCCTCCTGCTGCTGGTCACCTGGGGTATCACATTGATCGGGGCACAGAATTATCAACCTGATGCTACCTTCTATGACTTTGTTTCAGTGAATATGCTGTCGTTTGCCTTTCTGCAATTGATCTTCTTGTCACTGGGTATCCTGTTGGGCTGTGCCATGCAACAGCATAAGCGTGCAGGATCGCTGGCAGTATCGATTTTATTAATCAGTTACTTCATTTCCATCATCATCGGCTTGGACGAGCATCTGCAGTTTTTGAGATACGCTACGCCCTTCAAATATTTCGATGCCGCTGACCTGCTGCGCAACATGAGCCTTCACCCGACCTACGTGCTCCTCTCCATTGCGATAACATTGATTTTTACTGCCGGCGCCTATTTTGCATATCAGAAAAGAGATATGTATATTTGAATTCAGTTCACGATAAAGGCATCTGGTAAATTATTCCAGATGCCCTTTTATTATCCTGGCTTCGTTCCCCGATTCCAGTATTTTTTTACTGTCAACTTTTGTCAACTCGGCTAGAGACAAGAAAGAGGACCTTTTACAGTCCTCTTTTCTAGTTTCTGACAAGTTCGTCAACTACACAGAATAAGGTGTGTTCATTTCAAATGATCAGAGCTATTCTTCTTCACTTTCGATGAAACGGGTGGCTTGAATGGCAGCCGCCGCTCCCATGCCTGCGGAAGTGACCACCTGCCGGTAAACTGAATCGGTGACCTCGCCCGCTGCAAACACGCCTGCCACATTGGTTTGCATCAACTTGTTGGTCTCGATATACCCTTTTTCATCCATCTTTAATGCATCCTTGAACAGAGCAGTATTGGGACTGTGTCCGATGAATACGAACAGTCCATCCACCGGGAAATCGCTGATCTCCTCGGTCTTCTTGTTTTTCAATGTTAGCGAGGTGAGTGCATCCGTTCCGTTGATTTTTTCAACCACGGTATCCCAAATGAAGGAAATTTTGGAGTGGTTCATAGCACGTTTTTGTAGCAATGCTCCTGCGCGCAGTTCATCCCGCCGGTGGATGACAGTGACAGTTGATGCGTAGCGCGTTAAGAACAGTCCTTCCTCCAGCGCACTGTCACCGCCACCTACTACTGCTACTTTTCTATCTTTAAAGAACCAGCCATCGCAGGTGGCGCAGTACGATACGCCCTTGCCGGTTAATTCCTTCTCACCGGGTACATTCAGTTTATTGGGGCTGGCGCCTGTGGTGATGATCAGGGTCTGCGCCGAGAATTGCTTGCCATACGTGGCTAATTGAAAAGGTCGCTTGGATAGGTCAACAGATGTGACCATGTCATATTCAAAACGTGCACCAAATTTTTCCGCGTTCTTACTGAGCAGGTCCGCCAATTCGCTGCCTCCCACTCCCTCCGGAAAGCCCGGATAGTTCTCAATGACGGAGGTCGTGGCTGCCTGCCCGCCGATCTCCGTGCCGGTTATCACCAGTGGAGATAATTCCGCTCGTGCAGCATACAGGGCAGCTGCCAATCCGGCTGGTCCGGATCCCAGAATGATCACTTTCTCAACTTTGTTCTCACTATTTTCCATGTCAGGATGAGTTCCTTTCCTACATTATGTCATCCGTGATCTTCAACGCTTCATCCAGGATCGCAACTCCCTCCTGCAGTTCATAGGGTTGGATGATCAACGGTGGGATGATCAGGATCAGATTATCATGAATATAATGGAATAAACCTTTGGATAAAGTGATCGCCGCCAATTCCTTTAGTATTGTAGGGCTTTTTCCGTATTCTCCAAGGGGGGTATGGGATTTCTTATCTTTTATTAATTCGATTGCCCCGAATAAACCAATACCGCGCACATCTCCCACCGCCGGATGTTTTTCTTGCAATCCGTGCATCAAATCCAACATGACCGTTTGCATGTGGCGCGTATGGTCGATCAGTTTCTGGGATTGCAGTTCCTCGATATTTGCCAGCGCGGCAGCCAGAGAGATGGGATGCCCATTGTAGGTCAAACCACCCACGTATTTTTTATGGTCAAAATGCGCTGCCACTGCTTCCGTCATCGCCACCAATCCTAAAGGGGCATAGGCAGAGGTCAATCCTTTTGCCATGGTCATGATATCGGGTCGCACTTTCCAATGATCGACCGCGAACCAGGCTCCCGTCCTGCCGAATCCGCTCATCACCTCGTCCACGATCATCAAGATGCCATAGCGATCGCATAAGGTGCGTATACCTTGCAGATAACCATCCGGGGGAATGAGAATGCCGTTGGTGCCAGTGACCGCTTCCAGGAAAATGGCTGCGATGGAAGCTGATCCTTCATATTGGATAATGTGTTCAAGATATTCCAAATGCCGGGCGCTATATTCTTCATCCGATAACTGCATGGCATCCGGCACCAGATCATCACGATAGCGGTAGGTTGTGGGGAAGTGTGCCACGCTGCCCATTACATCCGGCTCCCAGGCAACCCGTCTGAGATCCCCCGAAAGTGCCAGTGCGCCATGGGTTGCTCCGTGGTAAGAACGGTAGCGTGCTAGGATCTTGTGCCTGCCGGTGACCGCGCGCGCCAGCTTGATAGCATTTTCATTGGCATCCGCCCCACCCAGGGTGAAGAGAAAACGATCCAACCCCTTTGGTAGAATTTCAGTTAACTTTTCGCATAATCGTGCGCGGATCTCGGTTGCCATATGCGGACCGGCAAAGGGCAGTTCACGTGCTTGATTGCACATGGTTTCGATCACATGTGCGTTGCCATGCCCGATGTTGGCGCACATCACCATCGAGTTGAAATCCAGATAACGTTTACCCTCGAAATCCCAGAAGTACACTCCCTGTGCCCGCTGGATAGCCACCGGTTGGATCTCTTTTTGTGCCGCCCAGGTCCAGAAATTATGCCGCATACAGCGGTCGATGATCTCTTGATTGCTCTCCATGCAACGCTCCCATATGCTGAATTTAAGAGTATCCTATCATAATTTCCGGGGGTTAAAATAGAGAGAATGGCAGTGCTTTCATTGCCGAGTCTCTGAAAGGAAGTAGTTATGAGTGAAGATACCACCCAAATTTTTGCAGGAAAGATAGCCCTGGTGACCGGTTCCAGCCGCGGCATCGGCAAAGCCATCGCTTTACAGTTCGCTCGCCAGGGAGCCGACATCATCGTCAATTACGTTCGCAATCAGGAGCCGGCGGAAGACACCGCCGCACAGGTGCGCGCCATGGGTCGCACAGCTCTGGTGGTCAGAGCGAACATCGGCAAACTGGATAATCTCGAAAATCTCTTTCACAAAGTGGAACAGGAATTCGACGGGCTTGATATTTTCATCAGCAGTGCTGCCTCCGGTTTCAACCGTCCGGTGTTGCAGCAGCGCCCGGAGGGTTGGGATCATACTATGAACGTGAATGCACGTGCTCTGCTTTTCGCAACCCAACTGGCTGTCCCCCTGATGGAAAAACGGGGTGGTGGCAAGATCGTCGCCATTTCCAGCCCTGGATCGGTGCGGGTCATGCCGGAATACATCGCAGTGGGTGCCAGTAAAGCCGCCCTGGAAGCACTGGTGCGTTATCTGGCAGTTGAATTGGCGGAAAAAAATATCGCGGTGAACGCAGTCTCACCGGGAGTGGTCGAAACGGAAGCGCTGAAACACTTCTCACTGCTCTCCGATCCTACTGTCATCTTACGAGCAGTGCAACACACCCCTGCCGGCAGGATCACCACCCCTGAAGACATTGCTGGGGTGGTGTCCTTTTTATGTTCTCCGCAGGCATTCATGATCCGTGGTCAGGTGATCGTAGTGGATGGCGGCTTCACCCTGCCTGTGCCGCAGTGATCAGTCCTGCACCAAGATGGCACGTACCGGCGCACCCTCCACTCCCATCAATTTGAGCGGCAGACATACAAGTTTATATATGCCCGCTTCCACTGCGGATAGGTCCAGTGTTTCGACAATGGCAATATTGTTCTCCATCAGGCGTACATGCACCGGTCTGAAATCATCTCCCGGCGAAATGGAAAGGTAATCAATACCGACCAGCCTGACACCTTGTTCGATCAGATAATCTGCCCCGTCCAGATCGAGGGAAACAAAATCCTGCTGGAATTCATGCGGACAGCTTTTCCAGAACTCTGAGTTGCGTGTTTTGAATAAGATGCGCTGTATTCCGGGCTGCATTCCACTTCCCCGCAGTATTTCTGCCGTAATGCTCTTTGCCTCCCAAGGGATTTGCACCACCTGTGCTTCCCCCACCAGCAACTCCAGTGGAAAATCTTCGATCAATGCCCCTTCATCCAGAAAATGGCGGGGAGCATCCATGTGGGTGCCCTGGTGCACGCTCATCTTCACCTGGCTCAAATTATATTCATCTCCCTCTTTGATCTTCAATACTTGCCGGATAACCATAGGTGGATCGCCTTCCCAGCGTACCATGTTGGAAAATAATGGGATGCTGATATCAATGACCATGAGATTGACTCCTGTAAAACTGCAAGAAATGTATGGTTTTAGATAGAATCTGATAGGTACGCACCTTATAATATCAGAAACCATCATTTGCAGGAGAAGGAATGCGAGCAGTAGCAGCTATCGGTATTGGTCAAACCAAAGTGGATGAACATTGGGATAAATCGCTCAAGGAATTAGCCGGCGATGCCATTTTCGCAGCCGTGCAAGATTGTGGGATCGATCATATCGATGGAGTATACGTCGGGAATATGCTGTCCGCTTCTGCCAACCGGCAGCAGAATCTCGGTGCTTATATCACCGATTGGATCGGTGCTAAAAATGTCGGCGCACTACGTCTGGAATCCGCCTGCAGCTCCGGCTCGGCAGCTTTCCGAGCAGCTTTCCTGGCAGTGGCTTCTGGAGAAGTGGATATCGCTCTGGCAGTGGGAGTCGAAAAGATGACCGATTCTCCTTCCGGCGAGATCACTGCCAGTCTTGCCACTGCTGCCAGTGCAGATTGGGAAGCCGATCAGGGATTGTCTTTTGTGGCACTCAATGCCCTGCTCATGCAACGCTACATATACGAAACCAGTTGGAAACATCGTGACTTTGCCAATTTTTCGATCAACGCTCACGCCAATGCCATGCACAACCCCTATGCCCGCTTTCACATGCCATTGACCGAAGAGAAATTCGTCAATGCCGCCATGATCTGTGATCCTATCAATTTGATGGATTCCTCCCCCATCGGGGATGGCGCCGCTGCCATTATCCTGGTGCCGGCGGAACGCGTCAGCGGGAAGATCATCCGCGTGGTGGGTTCAGCTGCCGCCACCGATACTATCGCCGTGCACGATCGCAAGCATCCTACCTGGTTGAGCGCTGCCGAGCGCTCCAGTAAAACCGCCTATGCGCAAGCTGGCATTTCTCCGCAGGATATCGACTTCTTCGAATATCATGATGCCTTCACTATCATGGCCGCCCTCTCGCTGGAAGCCTGCGGTTTTGCCGAGCGCGGTAAAGGACCACAATTGGCGCTGGATGGAGCCATCCGTCTGGATGGTGCGCTTCCTGTTGCCACCATGGGAGGGTTGAAAGCCCGCGGGCATCCTGTGGGTGCCACCGGCATGTACCAGCTTGTAGAAGTCATCGAGCAGTTGCGTGGAACCGCCGGTGAGAACCAGCTCGATAAAGCACATATCGGAATGGCACAGAATATCGGCGGCAGTGGATCGAATATCATCACTCATATCCTGCGCAATGATTGATAAGAACACGCTTCAACAAGTTATTAAAAAATACCGCACCCGCACCTTTTATCTGGAGCGCAAGACCTGGCTGCGCGATGAAAAGGATGCTATCCACTTTGTGGAAGAACGTGGTTTTGTCTTTTTCTGGCCGATCAAGAACTATGATCTGCCCAGTCTGTGGAACGCCACAGTCGGAGATCGCCCGGTTCCCAACACTCATGATGATCCCGGTCATATCACCTGGCGCTGGAAGGATGAGCTGCTGGATAAGCGGGTCTGGTACTATGCCAAGCTATTGCGCAAAAAATCCACCATTCTATCTTTCGAGTTGGCACCATATTTCTATACTCTCTCCCCAAATTATGGGGATTATGAGAATGATTATCTGGTGCAGTACAAGAACGGCTCGATGAGCGTGGAATCCAAGAATGTCTATGAGGCGCTGCTCAAGCATGGTGCTTTGCATACCCTGGATCTGCACAAAGAAGCGCACATGACTTCAACCGATACAAAATATCGTTTCGATAAAGCCCTCACCGACCTGCAAGCGGAGATGAAGATCATCCCGGTCGGTATCGCCCAGGCGGGTCGCTGGGGCTACGCCATGATCTACGATATTGCCGCACGGGTGTACCCGCACATCGTGGAACAGGCGCGCTACCTGACCGAAGCACAATCACAGCAGGTCATCCTCCACCACTACTTGCAATCGGTGGGGGCTGCTCAAGTTAAAAAAATAAGCGCGTTGTTCGGTTGGAAAAGGGAGTATGTTTTACCAGCCTGTCAACAGCTTGTCAGGCAGGGAAAGCTAGAATTACTGGATAATATCGAACCTGAGCCCTGGGCGGCAATCCCCGTTATTTTTCAGCTACAATAAATACAAAACAGGATATGGTATGTTCTTTCAACTCAGCAGGGGTGCTCTTGAGAAAGTGGATGGTTTGGCTGCGCTCGTCGATGCCGATGGGCTGCTGCCCTTGCATGATTCTCAGCAAGCCCGCCTGGTAGCACAGCTTCTCACCGCATCAACCGGGCAGAAAGTTAGCGCCTGGCAGGTGTTGGCGGCGGCTCAACTGAAGGCGCTCTTCAGCCATATTTGCCGTTCTTCTTTTGCCACTGTTTCAAACCAGACGACCGGCGCAGAGACGTTGCAGCCATATTTGGAAGATTTCCAGAACAGTCTTTCCGGCTCCGGCGAACCCGCCCTGCTTTCCGCCGAACTTCTCAGCCTGAGTTTGCTGGCGATCGATCCTGCACTGGATTTCTTATCACCATTGTTGCAGGATCTTCCCCTCATTTCACAACCACCACTACAACATATTCTGCAGCACGTGGAGACCGATCTGGCACAAGCCCATGATCTATGGGAACTGCTTTCAGCCCCCGTCACAACCTACCCTCAAGATGTACTCAAACAGCTTGAATCCATCCGGGATGGCTGGGATTTTCTCTCCGAATCGCAAAATACGGAGCTCGTTCGCACACTGAATTTCATGTATGAAGAAATCGAGGAAGAACAAAAGCGTGCCAATGCCCCTGAAAGGGTACTTACCTTCAAAGATCACGCTAAAGAACAGGTGGATTTTAAAGAAGTGGAATGGAAGAAAAACCTGGTCCTGATCGCCAAGAATGCCAATGTGTGGCTGGTGCAATTAAGTCACCAGTATGGCAAAGAAATTACACTCCTTGATCAGATTCCCGTACAGGAAATAGAACTGCTTTCCGAGCGTGGTATCAACAGCTTATGGTTGATCGGCATCTGGGAACGCAGTCCGGCTTCCAGGAAGATCAAGGAATTGTACGGCAGAACGGATACCGCCGCTTCCGCTTACTCTATCAAGGATTATCGCATCGCAGCCCGGCTGGGGGGTGAAGCCGCACTTGATGCACTGGTTGCACACTGCAATCAGCACAACATCAAACTATGTGTGGATATGGTACCCAACCATACCGGCATCGATGCAACCTGGCTGCTGGAGCATCCGGATTGGTATATTTCCGTCCCGGAAAGCCCTGTGGCGGATTTCCACTTTAACAGCCCCGACCTTTCCCCCGATCCGCATAAGACCATCATGTTGGAAAACGGATACTATGATCAAAGTGGTGCCGCGGAGGTCTTCCTATTTGAAGATCATGACAAACATGAAAAACGCTATATCTATCATGGCAACGATGGCACCAGTATGCCCTGGAATGATACCGCCCAGCTCGATTACCTTAACCCGCAGGTGCGGGAGCAGGTCATGCAGACCATCCAGCGCATCCTCAAGAAATTTCCCTTGGTGCGTTTTGATGCTGCCATGACCCTCACCAAAAAGCATTTCCAGCGCCTTTGGTATCCCCTGCCGCATAGCGCGGAACGCTGCATTCCCACCCGCGAAACCCACACCATGAGCACTGCGGAGTTCTCCGATCACATGCCGCACGAATTCTGGCGTGAGGTAGTGGAGCGTGTCAACCACGAAAGACCGGATGCGGTTCTGATGGCAGAAGCATTCTGGTTGATGGAAGGTTTTTTCATCAACGAACTGGGCATGCATCGTGTGTATAACAGTGCTTTCATGAACCTGCTGCGCGATGAAGAAAATGACAAGTACCAGCAGGTCTTGAAAAATGCCCTGCGCAGTAATCCGGCTATCCTGGGCAGGTTCGTCAATTTTCTCAATAATCCCGATGAACGCACTGCCGCCGACCAATTTGGCAGCGGTGATAAGTACTTTGCCATCTGCACCATGCTGGCAACCATGCCCGGTTTGCCTATGTTGGGACACGGGCAGCTTGAGGGGTTGAAAGAACGCTATGGTATGGATTTTCTGGCACCTCGCTGGGAAGAACAGCCCGATGAAGAATTGATCCACCAGCATGAAAGATGGCTCTTCCCCCTGTTACGCCGCCGTGCCGCCTTTTCGGATAGCACTTCCTTCTATCTCTTTGAGGTAGTAGATGAGAAAGACCGCATCCTTGATGACGTGTATGCCTATCTCAATTCACATCTCGGGCAATCTCATGTGGTGCTGGTCAATAATTCCTTTAATCAATACCATGTCCGTTTCCAGCGGACGGTGCCCATCGCAGATGAGCATGGCAATTTACATACCTATACACTGGCGCAATTGATCTCCGCAAACTCATCCTCCCCAATGGATTTGCGCTGTCAGGAGGTCCGCACCGGAGAAGTGCTTTCTTTTGACCAAAAAGCAATCGAGCAACAGGGTCTCACACTTTCGCTTGCCCCCTACCAGCATCTCGTGTGGCAGATCACTTGCGTTTCTTCTTAGCCGGCAGAATGTGGCTCAGTTTCTCACTGAAGCGTCCCGGCAGGATATTGAACTGCTGTGGCAGAGAATCCAATGAACAGGTGCGATCAGCCGCCAGATAATCGATCCAGTAAGTGGAGAGCATGGTGCCCTTGGGAGATTCTCCCAGCCACAGATTGCGCGTTCGCAACGCTGCCGGAGCGATCGGGACCAGATAACGATGCCTGCCTATGCGCGTCATAATCATTTCCAGGATCTCGCGGAAGGTGAAATATTCACCACCCCCCAATTGCATGGTCCTGCCTGCATAGTCATCATCCTCATAAGCCAGATAAAGACAATTGACCAGATCGTGGATCCAAAGCGGCTGCATCAGGATATCATCACTGCCCGGGATGGTGTACAGCAGCTTGCTGGCAGCCAATCCACGCGCGAAATAAGACACAAATCCATCCTCCCGTCCGAAGATCACTGAGGTGCGGAAAATGGTCGCTTTCGCTTTGCTGCTCTGGATCAATTTCTCCGCCATAGCCTTGGCACGAAACGCCGGGAACCCGGAAGTGCGGTCTGCACCGATATGGCTGAGAAATAAAATTCGCTCTACACCCACCTGTTCTGCTGCTTCCAGTAGATTTTCCAAACCACGCACATCCACCGCTTCCAGATCGACCTGTTGCCCTTCCTTTTCCGAACTGGCAAGATGAAAAATGCAATTCACATCCCGCAACGCAGCGCGGATGCCGCGTTCATCTGCCAGACTGCTGACCGCTACTTCCACCGGTATATTGCGTGGCAACCGCGGTGAATAGCGCGATGGACGCAACAGCGCCCGCACGGGTAGCCCCTGTTGGGAAAGATATGCGATCAAAGCGCTGCCGACAAAACCGGATGCGCCGGTTACCAGGATCATGCAACTGATTATAGCAGACACCGCTGCTCCAATTTGGCATGCAACTTGCTACTTATTGGGTAGAAAGCGCAAAATTATGGAACATAAAACATCCAAAACACTTCAAATCACATCCCGGCATGGTTTTCATATCCTTGCCGAACAGCTTCAATCCGATCCTTCTTTCATAGAGAACTTCATCCCCTTCGCCCAGGCTACTACCAGTTCGCATGTGCTGGTTGAAGTACTCGACCTGCAGGCTTTGCCGGTCAATGCTATCCGTGCCCTGGTGGAGAAAGGTGTCGCAGTGGATGTATTCTTGAAAATGGGTCTGCGTGAAGATTTTGATCTGTTGGCTCATCAGGATTTCATCGACAACCTGTCCGGGTTGCACGTCAGCCGCTTGATCCTCTTTGATCGCCCCAACCAGCAAGCTTTCTGGAAGCCGGAGATCTGGGTGAAGCCCAACCTGGTGGATTTCTTCCTCGAAAAATTCATTTTGCTTGCCGAACATTGTCTGGAAAAGAACATCCAACCGGTCTTTCCGCCCTTGCAGCCCGGTGGGGATTACTGGGATACCGCTTTCCTGCGATTGGCACTGCAAACCATGTTCGATAAGGGCAAACAGACACTGCTGGCCGGGCTTACTCTCAGCGCATATGCCTGGACCTGCGGGCATCCTCTCAACTGGGGTGCCGGCGGTCCTGAGTGCTGGCCAGCCACCATCCCCTACTTCACCCCGGCGGACAGTCAGGATCAGCTTGGCTTTCGCATCTTTGACTGGTACAAGACCAATTGCCAGGCAGTTCTGGAGCATGCTCTGCCTATCATGTTGTTGCAAGCCGGGTGCGATGAAGAATACGGCACATCCACCACACATCTCGCCCCCAGCCATCAAGCCGCAGTTCTGCAGGATATCCTGCAGATGCTCTACCCCGAAGCCTATGGCAGTCAGGAGAAGGAGAATACCCTGGAAGCACTGCCCCCCGAGGTCATTCAATGCAACTTCTTGCTCGATCTGGATCGCGAGACCATCACCGCTCTCTTCAAGCCCACCGGCGCGGCGAAACTTATCAGACACAATGGATCTGCCACACCGGAAGAAAAAAGCATCCCGCTTTCCAGCAGCCAACACTACCTGCTGCTGCCGGATGAATCCTGGCTGAGCGATCCCTCCAAAGAAGCAGTCCTCGAACCGTTCATTCATCAATTCCATCCCAGTGTGGGTACCTCGTTGGATGAAGCGCTGGATGCCAGGGAAGTGACGCTGGTCATCACCGCTGCCGATCAAGCAGCCGAACAATTCAATATATTACAGCAGCAGGAAAACATCTTTCTGCGCAAGATGCGCGTGGAAATGCCGGCTGTTGTGGAGGAAAACCATGATCATTAACAACAAAAATACATCTCAACAGCTCAATGGGCAACAACCCATCATCAAGGTGATGGGCTTGGGTGGCGCCGGTTGCAACACCGTCAATCGCATGATCGCCCTTGGCCTGGACCATGTGGAATACATCGCCGCCAACACCGATCAGCAGGTGCTGCGCAACAGCAAGGCAACCCGGACCATTTTGCTCGGACCCGAACTGACCAAAGGATTGGGCGCCGGCGGCGACCCGCATATCGGCAAATTGGCAGCCGAAGAGAGCTTCCGTGAGATCGCTGCTGCGTTGGAAGGGGCGGATATGGTCTTTCTCACCGCCGGCATGGGCGGCGGCACCGGCACGGGTGCCATTTCCATCGCTGCGCGCATCGCCAAATCCCTGAACCTGCTGGTGATCGCTTTTGTCACCACCCCCTTCAGTTTTGAGTTCGGTAAACGCAAGCACAATGCCGATGAAGGCATCGCCCAGTTGCGCCCCTACACCGACACCCTGGTCACCATCCCCAACGATAAACTGCTGCAGGTTGCCCCCCGTGACCTGGCACTGGATATGGCATTTCGTCTCTCGGATGACGCTCTGCGCATGGGCATTCAGGGTATTTCCGAACTGCTCTCCAAACCCGGTTTGATCAACATCGATGCCGCCCATATTTTCCGCTTGATGGAAATGGGGGGTGGTACCTACCTTTCCATGGGCACGGGTTCCGGGCAGCAGAACGTCATGCAGGCGCTCACCAAAGCCCTCAACCACCCCATGCTGGAAAGTGTGCCACTGGAGCAAGCCAAAGGTGTGATCGTCAATTTTCATTCCGGTGTTACCCTGGGGGTAGAAGAGCTATCCGACGCGCTCAACCTCATCAAGCGCAGCACTGCCGATGAATGTGAGATCATCACCGGTGTCATGCTGGATGAGGCGATGGGAAACGATTGTGAGATCATTCTGATCGCCACCGGCATCGGCAGCACCGCCGTCAGCGATCCCGACCTGGCGTACATTCATCATTTTGGTCGTCCGCAGGATATCGAAGAACAGCCCGTTCAGGAAGAGCAAGCGAGTGCGAAATTCTCCCGCACACCCCTGGAAGAAGAAAAGGGGGTTCTGGAGATACCCGCCTACTTGCGCAACCGCCAGATCCCGTTAGAATTGATCGAGGAAGAATATGGACAAACACATTTACGATCAGATCTGCAGCCAGATCTATAAAAAATATCCGGCTGTCAAGAACAGCAAACCGCAGGTCAAAGCCCAGCCCAACGGTGATTATCTGCTCATCTTTGGTGCCAGCCAGAAGACCGCCAACGGGCACAGCCTGCCCACCACCCTGCGCGTCACTGCTGATGAAAAGGGCAGGATCAAGAAGATCAGCAGTTCGAGATAATTTTTTATATTTGAAAATAGAAAGATCTGTAAAACACACGAAAGGCTTTCTAACTGGCTTATTACACTTTTTTCTCCTCCTAATATGATATTCTTTCCAGAACTAAGAGTTGCTCTTGGAAATTGAATCCAAGACATTAATATAGAAGTTTAAAAAACAGAGTATTGTTCTTCTTGAGATAGAATATTTTGTGCCATTTACCACCATTGCTCATCCGAAAAGTAGGCACAATCTACAATCATTCCGGTTAACAGGCAGGTCTGAAAATACTAGGCTATATAAAAATCCATTCAAAAAATGCATTTGACAAAGAGTCACTGTTTCATTATGCTTATCATATGAAACGCGATGAAGTTGTTAAAATATTAAAGAGCAATCGCCAGCAATTAAGTGAGCGATTTGGTGTGACATCTGTATATTTGTTTGGTTCTATTGCACGGGATGAAGGTCGACCCGATAGTGATATCGACCTGCTGATTGAGTTCATCAAACCAATCGACTTATTTGAGTTCATTGAACTTCAGCAAAATCTTGAGTCATTACTAGGAAAAAAAGTCGATCTCGGCACAAGACGTTCTCTCAAATTGCAGTATGAAGATAAAGTCTTCGAGGAGGCGATTCTTGTCATCTAGAGATTGGCAAATTCGTATTTTGGATATGCTTGCAAGTGCTGAGAATATTCTATCCTTTACAACTGGTATGGATTACAACTCCTTTCTGAATGATCCTAAAACGATTCGAGCGGTTGCTTTTGAATTAATAACCATCGGTGAGGCAGTACACTCCATTCCACAAAAAGTCCAGGTAAAATATGCGGAAATACCTTGGGAAAAAATTCAAGGAATCCGCAACATCTTAGTGCATGAATATTTTCGCATGGACGAAGAGATTCTTTGGAAAACCATCCAGGATAGTATTCCCAAGTTGATTGATTCTATGAGAAAAATCATCGCTCATGATTAGACCAATCGGAAGAGTACAGCACTTTTCGAAATAGAAGATCATGTCAAAATCAATTGCCACCGCCGTCGCCCACCCCAATATCGCCTTCATTAAATACTGGGGCAATCGCGATGATGCGCTGCGCATTCCCATGAACGCTTCGCTTTCCATGAACCTGGCTGCCCTCTCCACCACTACCAGCGTGGAATTCCGCTGCGATCTGCAGCAGGATGATCTTCTGATCGATGGGCAGAGCGCCGCTCCGGCTGCCTTACAGCGTGTTTCCGCTTTCCTGGATATCGTGCGCGAGCAGATGCCTGAAAAACAACACGCCATCATCATCAGTCGCAACAATTTTCCCATGGGCGCCGGCATCGCCTCTTCCGCTTCTGCTTTTGCCGCGCTGGCAGCCGCCGCCAGCCATGCCGCCGGTCTTGATCTGGATGAAGCTGCGCTTTCCCGCCTGGCGCGCCGCGGATCGGGTTCCGCCTGTCGTTCGATCCCGGCGGGTTTCGTGGAATGGCTGCCGGGCAGAGAAGATGAAAGTTCCTACGCGGTCAGTTTCGCCCCAGCCGGGCACTGGAACTTGGTCGATCTGATCGCAGTGGTCAACCGCACCCACAAAGAAGTCGGTTCCACTGCCGGGCATGCGCTGGCAGCCACCAGTCCCCTCCAATCTGCCCGTGTGTCAGATTGCCCGCGCCGTCTGGCGCTTTGCCGGCAAGCCATTCTGGAAAAAGATTTCGTTGCTTTTGCCGCCATTGTCGAATTGGATAGTGACATGATGCACGCCGTCATGCAGACCTCCACCCCCCCCTTACTGTACTGGGAAGCAGCCACATTGGAACTGATGCAAAAAGTGCGTTCCTGGCGCTCTCAGGGCTTGCCGGTGTGCTACACCATCGATGCCGGACCGAACGTCCATGTTCTCTGCCAGCAGCAAGATGCCACCCAGGTGGAGGAGCTACTGCAGCAGATTACCGCAGTGCAAGCCGTATACCGCTCCGATACCGGAAGTGGTGTACAGCTGGTATGACTCCTATTCATATGTTTTTCCAATAATTGTCATTTTCAATCTGGGTATAATTCAAACCATAACACTACGATAGGAACCCAAAACTATGTTGCTTGAATTTGTTATTGCGCTTGGTTTGTTGATCTTACTGCACGAAGCCGGGCATTTTTTGGTGGGCTTGCTGTTCAAATTCCGTATTGAAGAATTCGGTGTCGGCTACCCGCCCAAATTGGTTAAATTATTTACCAGGAACGGGATCGATTACACGCTCAACTGGATACCCTTTGGTGGTTTTGTGCGCTTCAAGGGTGAGAGTGACCCGCAGGAAACCAATGGTTTCTATGCGCAAAACAAATGGAAACGCCTGGCTGTCATGCTTGCCGGACCTGCCATGAACATATTGATCGGTATCGCTCTTTTCAGCATTGTCTTTTCCAATACCGGTGAACCCCTTACCGACCAGGTACTGGTGCAGTACGTGGAACCCAACACCCCTGCTGCCATTGCCGGTTTGCTGGTGGATGACCATATTCTGCAATTGGATGGCACACTCATTGACTCCATGTCCACCTTCAGCACACTCGTTCAGGATAACCTGGGGCAACAAATGGACATGCTGGTAGAGCGCGATGGGCAGCAGTTAACCCTGCAGATCACCCCGCGCGAAGAGTGGCCAGAAGATCAGGGTCCGCTTGGTATCGTGATGACCAATCCCATCCAACCACTCACGATTCCCGAGAGTATTGGAAATGCGCTTGATTGGACGCGCTATCAGGGCGAACAACTTGTCAAACTGCCATCACAATTGATCACAGGACAGGTGAAGACATCTGAAGTCCGTTTGTTGAGTCCTAAAGGTATCTATGATGTCTATGCCCAGGTGCGCACTTCTGAACAAGCCAGTGGGGTCGACCAGAAGACCGAGTTTCTGGATATCCTGTGGTTCTTCGGCATCATCTCTGTATCCCTTGGTTTCACCAACTTACTGCCCATTCCTGCCCTGGATGGCGGGCGTATCTTGTTCCTACTGCCTGAGCTCATCACGGGCAAACGCCTGCCTGCGCGGTTTGAAGGATGGGTCAATACAATTGGGTTTACAATATTGGTTATGATCATGATGTTCGTATTCGTGAAGGACTTTATCAACCCGGTGGTGTTGCCATGACAACCGAAGAAACCCCAACCACTCCTTTCGAACAGGTGCTGGCAGAACTTCAAGATGAAAGCCAGCCGTTTTCACCCAAACATTTACGCGCCTTTTCCGACATGGATAACGGCTCCCTTGAGAAACTGAAGCACGCCTGGGCAGATGTCCCGCTGAAACGCAAGATCAATCTTTTGGAAGACCTGGAAGAGCTTATGGAAGCCGACACCCTGGTATGCTGTGATGCATTGGCGAAATACGCCATGACCGATGCAGATGCAGGTGTGCGTCGCCACGCGATCAATCTGTTATGGGAATGTGAAGACAGCTCCCTTATCCCTGCTTTCATGAATACGCTCGATAATGATCCCGAAGAGAGTGTGCGGGCTGCCGCAGCCGCCGCGCTGGGTAAGTTCATCTTGCTGGGTGAGTTGGACGAGATCGACCAGGAAAAAGCCGATCCTATCATCGAACGGCTGCTCGCGATCATGCAGCAGCAGGAAGATGGGGATATTCCCCGCCGGGCACTTGAATCGCTAGGGTTTTCCAGTCATAAAGCAGTGACAGGCTTGATCGAAAAAGCCATGCACAGCAAAGATAGCCGCTGGATTGCCAGTGCGCTATTTGCCATGGGACGTTCACTGGACGAACGCTGGGAAAAGATCGTACTACAACACCTCAACGATGAAGAGACTGCTGTGCAGATCGAAGCAGTACGCGCAGCCGGGGAATTGGAGCTTTCCTCTGCGCTGGAAACGCTCTTTGAATTACTTGATGACGATGACGCCGATGCCGATCTGCTGGTTCAGATCTACTGGGCATTGTCTAAGATCGGTGGCAAAGGGGTGCGCGAAAAACTGGAGCAGGAACTGGAAGACGCTGTCGACGAGAATCTTATGGATATCCTCGACATGGCTTTGGAAAATCTGGAATTTACCGAAGATTCGGATGATCTTGATCTTTTTGATATCGAACCCGACTAGGAGTTAAACCACATGCATGCCACCCCTCAAGTTGCCCGTCTGCACGCCTTTGTAAAAGGACATGTACAGGGTGTAGGTTTTCGTTTTTTCACCATGCAGGCTGCCTGGACACATGAAGTGAATGGCTGGGTACGCAATCGCAGGAATGGGGATGTGGAAGTAATGGCAGAAGGACAGCGCTGTGCGCTGGATGCTTTGTTGTTGGATCTGCAGCGCGGTCCGTCATCTGCCGCGGTTAGCAATGTCAGTGTGGAATGGCTGCCCTATCAGGACGAATTCACTTCGTTTGATCCACATGAGACCGTTTAGGTCATTCTTCCTGCTCTTCACCCGCTAACAGCATGGCTTTTTTCCAGGGCGTCGCATCCGATTCATCCACCAGAATGCGCTTTAACTCATAAATCTGATCGCGTAATACTGCTGCTCGTTCGAAATCCAGTTCTTTGGCTGCTTCCTGCATTTTCTTTTCCGTTTCTTTGATCAACTGGTGCAGTGCATCCTTGGGGATATGCGAGATAGCGCCCGTTTCAGCATTGTAAACACCGCTTTCGTCCGCTACCACTTTTTCGCTCAATCGAGCGGTGATGTCGTAGATCTCCTTGATAATCGAAATGGGTTCGATATGGTGTTCCTCGTTGTAGGCTTGTTGTTTGACACGCCGGCGACTGGTCTCATCGATGGCTTCCTTCATCGCATCAGTAACGGTATCCGCATACATGATCACTTTTCCGTGCACATGACGCGCCGCTCGCCCGATGGTCTGAATCAACGCGGTCTCACTCCGCAGAAAGCCTTGTTTGTCCGCATCCAGTATCGCTACCAGCGATACTTCTGGCAGATCTAACCCTTCGCGTAGCAGGTTGATGCCCACGATCACATCGAATACTCCCATGCGCAAGTCGCGTAAGATGCTCACTCGTTCCAGGGTCTCTACTTCTGAGTGCAAATAGTTTACCTTCAAACCAAGTTCATCCAGATAAGAAGATAGATCTTCCGCCATGCGTTTGGTCAAAGTGGTCACCAGCACACGTTCTCCCCGCCTCACTCGCATGTTGATCTCGCTCACCAGGTCATCCACCTGTCCCATCACCGGGCGTACTTCGATCTCCGGGTCGACCAATCCCGTCGGACGGATGACCTGGTCAATCACATGATCCACTTTTTCCATTTCATACGGTCCGGGGGTGGCGGAAGTGTAAATCGTGTAGCCCATTTTTTGTTCGAATTCATCGAAGGTCAGCGGACGGTTGTCCAATGCCGATGGCAGGCGAAATCCGTATTCCACCAGTGTATTTTTGCGCGAGCGATCACCGTTGAACATCCCTCTGATCTGCGGCACGGTCATGTGTGATTCATCCAGCACCAGCAGATAATCAGAGGGTAAGAAGTCCATCAGCGTCCAGGGAGGCGAACTGGCAGGGCGCTGGTCGAGATGGCGCGAATAATTTTCGATCCCGGAGCAGTACCCGATCTCACGCAGCATTTCCAGGTCAAAATTGGTTCGCTGGCGCAAGCGCTGGGCTTCCAATAACTTGCTGTGTTTTTCCAGATAACCTGCTTGCTCATCCAGTTCTACTTCGATATCCGTGATCGCCTTTTTGAGAAGATCATCCTCGGTGATGAAATGTTTAGCCGGATAGATCTCCACCGCATCCAATTCTTCTAGTACCTCACCGGTCAGCGGGTCCAAAGTTGTGATGCGTTCTACTTCATCACCAAAGAAAGCAATGCGGATCACTTTCTTTCTCTCATACGCCGGAAAGACCTCCAGTGTATCTCCGCGCAATCGAAATACACCCGGATGTAGATCTACATCATTGCGGGCATACTGCTGCTCGATCAGGCGCCGCAGTAATGCATTCCTACGCTGGATCTCACCCACCTGCATACGGATGACGATGTTGCGGTAAGCTTCCGGGCTGCCCAGACCATAGATAGCAGAAACAGAAGCCACGATGATGACATCCTTGCGCGAGACCAGTGCTGTGGTGGCTGCCAGGCGCAACCGTTCAATCTCTTCATTGATATCCGTCTCTTTTTCGATATACAAGTCCTGGCGTGGCACATACGCCTCCGGTTGGTAATAATCGTAATAAGAGACAAAATATTCCACTGCGTTATCGGGGAAAAATTCCTTGAATTCCGCGTATAGCTGAGCAGCCAGCGTTTTATTGTGTGCCATCACCAATGCCGGCATTTGAAGTTGCTGGATCACATTTGCAATCGTGAAGGTTTTTCCGGTACCGGTTGCTCCCAGCAATACTTGATCGCGTTCTCCCTTATGGATACCCTCCACCAGTTGCTTGATAGCTTCCGGTTGGTCGCCCATAGGTTGGTAAGGTGCTTTCAATTGGAATTCCAAACTTACTACTCCTTTTCTTTCTTATATTGGATAAGTTTGTCCAGTGCGCTCTCCAATTTTTGTATCCAGTCTTTACTTTCCAGTGTAAAACGCGGGTAATATTCATTTCTGCCACTGCGCCAATCCGGTTCAAGTGATGGCATCATACGGCGTTTGACATCTTCTGGCAGTGCCGGGTAGCGCAGGATCAACTGCTTCCCTTCAACCGAAATGGAATAGATTCCCGCCAGTTCCGCTTTTAATTTTATCCGAGTCTGCCAGATCAAGTTGAGCACTTCCACAGGTGGTTTACCAAAACGGTCGCGGAATTCGTCGCGGATTTCCTCGAAACTTTTTTCTTCGGAAATGCGTGCCAGTTTGCGATACAAATCCAGACGCAGTGTATCATCACGGATATACGATTCGGGAATGGAAGCAGGAACCGGCAGGTCCACACTTACTGGGGGGCGCAGTTCGGGTTGTGCAAATGGTTCTTTCAACTGCTCCAGTAATGCGCTTTCGTCGTGTTTCAAAGCACGCACCGCCATCGCCAGCATGCGCGTATAAAGGTGGAAACCCACTGCAGCAATATGCCCGTGTTGTTGTGTTCCCAGCAGGTCACCCGCGCCACGCATTTCCAGATCGCGCATGGCAATAGAGTAACCCGAACCGAGCTGGCTGTTCTCTGCGATTACCTCCAACCTTTCCAGTCCTTCCACGGTCGGGTTGCGTTTGGTGTTGAAAAAGAAATAGGCATAGGCGCGCTGGGTACCGCGCCCCACCCTGCCGCGCAATTGGTAAAGCTGCGCCAATCCAAAGGTATCCCCGCGGTCCACGATCAGAGTATTGGCATTGGGAATATCCAACCCGGATTCAATGATCGAGGTGGAGAGCAGCACATCAATATGCTGCTGAGTGAACTGGTGCATTACATTGGCAAGCTGTTGTTCGGGCATCTGCCCATGTGCCACCGCGATACGCGCTTCCGGCACAATAGAACGCAACTGTTCGGCAAAGCTGCTGATAGTTTGCACACGATTATGGACAAAGAATACCTGCCCGCCGCGGTCCAGTTCTCGCAATATAGCCCGCCGTACCAGCTCCGAGTCGTAGCCGCCCACGTGGGTGGTGACCGGTAAGCGATCGGTGGGGGCAGTGTTGATCATGGAGATATCACGGATACCGGATAACGCCATATACAGAGTGCGTGGAATAGGGGTAGCGGTAAGCGTGAGCACATCGATCTTTTCGCGCATTTGCTTGAAGAATTCTTTGTGCATCACCCCAAAACGCTGTTCCTCATCAATGATGAGCAATCCCAGATCTTTGAATTCCACATCTTTCTGCAGCAGGCGATGTGTTCCGATAACGATATCCACTTCTCCGCTTGCCAGTGCCAGCAGGATCGCATCCTGCTCGGCATCGTTGCGAAAACGCGAGAGCATCTCTACATTCACCGGGAAAGGTGCCAAGCGCTGTTTGAAGGTGTCATAATGTTGTTGCGCCAGTACCGTAGTGGGCACCAGCATGGCCACCTGTTTGCCCTCGATGGCGGCTTTGAAGGCTGCCCGCACTGCCACTTCGGTCTTGCCATATCCCACATCTCCGCACAACAGCCGATCCATCGGTTTGGCTTTTTCCATATCCCGTTTGACATCTTCGATCGCCTGTAGCTGGTCCTCGGTTTCGTCATACGGGAAACTGGCTTCCAGCTCACGCTGCCAGTCAGAATCTTCATGAAAAGCATACCCTGCCACGGATTGGCGCTTTGAATACAATTCCAACAGGTCCTTCGCCACATACTGCACTGCGTGACTGACCCTGTTCTTCATGCCCTGCCAGGCAGGACTGCCCAGCGAGGTTAGCCTGGGTGGGCGCGCATCCGGACCGATATACTGAGAGATACGCTCAGCCTGGTGTACCGGCACATATAACTCGTCACCATCCGCGAACTCCAGGAACAGGTATTCCTTTTCTACTCCTTCCAACATGCGCGTCACCAGCCCGCGGTAGCGTGCGATGCCGTATTCGAAATGCACGACATAATCGCCCACCTCGAAGGAACCGATGTCAAATACGGCCAGATCAGGGAGCAACTTGCGACGTTTACGCCGGATGGCGGGTTGCCAGCCGAAGATCTCATCGTCACTGATCAGATATTCGATGCGCTGGTCAGGATAGCGCATCTTCCAACCGGAAGAAATGGAGTCATTGACAAATCGAGTCAGTGCAGATCGTTGATCATAGGGATTTACGCGTTCTTCCCATAGTTTCTGCAGTCGTTCGGTTTGGTGGCTGATGATGGTGAACTTGTGACCTTCGGAGGTTTCAGAATCCAGAAAATCCAGCAGGTCATCCAATTTGCCACCGAAATGTGGTGCTGGTTGGACGTCCTGTCGGAAGATCTGCAGTGTCTGCATGCCTGAAAAGCTCATGTTGAGCGGGGTAAATGACAACATCTGGTCATAAAGCTCTGACCAGGAATAATAAGGCACCGGGAAATCATGTGGCAGTTCTTTTTCTACAACCAACTGCTGGCGCAGTTCCATGGCATCTTTTTCTACTTCCTCTGAAACGGTGATGAGGATATCCTGGTCATCCAGAAATACCAGGCTTCCCCTGGGAAGATAGGAAAAGATGCTAGTGGCTTGCGGGTGCAGCACACAGATATCGCGCTCTCGCTTACAGATTATTTCAGCTTGCTGTGCTTTCTCAGGAAGTAGATATTCACGGGTGGGCAACAGATTGCACTGTTCCAATATTTTGATCGAACGTTGGCTGTTCTCATCAAACGACCGGATGGATTCGATCTCATCGCCGAAGAATTCAATGCGCACAGGATGATCCTCTCCTACCAGCCATATATCCACAATGCCACCACGGCGTGAAAACTGCCCCATCCCACTGACGATCTCGTGAAATTCATAACCCAGGTGCACGATCTGCAGCAGCAACCCCTCCATCTCATATGCTTGCCCAATTTTCAATACTTTTTTCGCCAGGATGAAATCACGCCTGGGCAGCGTGCGTGCCATCAACGCCTTGATGGAAGTTACCATGAAAGGTGCTTTGGCTTGTGGTTTTTGCCCGGGGATCCAGTATCGGGAAAGGACTTCCAGCACGGAGAGACGCGCCGCGCGTGTAGTTTCATCCCAGCTGGTATCTTCATAGAATAGTGGCACGGGCTCAGGGAAAAGCATACCTTGTGCACTTTCACTCCATAACTGCATTTCTTCCATCAGAATCTGAGCACGGTTCATCTGTCCGGTGATAAAAAGCACTGGGGTATTGAATTCGCGTTGCAGCGCCAGCGCCAGCGGCAACCGCATCGGGCGCACCAACCCCAATGGACCAGGGTTCCTGCCTTCTTTAAGATATGCATTGATGGTCGCAAAACCATCCAATTCGGAAAATCGAATATCGATCATTCATCTTCCAGATAATTACCATTAAAGCGTGTCATCGCCAGTTCAATTCCGGAGCGCAGAAAGGTCTCCACGGCGTCCGCTGCCTGGTCGAGCACACTCTCTAATTTCGCCTTGTCGCTGCCATGGAAATCGGTCAGCACAAAATCGATCACTTCTTCTCCCTCATACTTGGGTCTTCCAATGCCTATGCGCAAACGCGGAAATTCACGTGTCGAGAGTTTGGCGATGATCGATTCCATGCCGTGATGCCCTGCTGCCCCACCACCAGCGCGCAATCGGATGCGCCCAAAAGCCAGGTCCAGGTCATCATATACCACCAGTAAACGGTTTGCTTCTATAGCATAAAGTCGCTGCAAAGGACCCACGGATAAGCCTGAATTGTTCATGAAGGTTTGCGGTTTTGCCAGCACCACTGGAATACCATCGAATTTGCCCTCACCGGTTTGTGCATTCTTTCTATGCCGGCGCATTTCGATCTGCCAGCGCGCTGCTAAGCGGTCAACCGCCATAAATCCCACATTATGGCGACTCGCTTCATACTGTTTTCCCGGGTTTCCCAATCCAACGATCAAATATTTCTCTTTGTTCATGCACTTTTCCTAAAATTAATAACAAGGCAATCTATTAGTTTAATACAGAAAGTCACTTTTTCCAAATTAATCGAGCTGTACCCGTATGGAGTATCTTGACTGCCCGGTCTCTCATCTTAATAATTACACATAAATGAGTGAATATTAACATTCCATCAGTATCATTCCAGGGAAATAAGGGTTAAAACGGATATGTTATAATCACCTTAACTTAGGGAAATGAGGATTATGGATAGGAATTCCCAATCAATTGAAGAACCAATGCCAGAAACGACCAGCCAGAATATGATCGATAAGAAAAAATTGTTTTGGTTTGTCTTTGTGTTCGTCCTCATTCTTGCCGCGACCATTTATGGTATTTATACGCTGGTTGCGGCAGGTCCTGAAACGACCAGCCAGATCAGGGATATTTTCATCATCGTGCTCGCCTTCGAATCATTGGTCATCGGAGCGGCATTGGTGATCCTGGTAGTTCAATTAGCTTTGTTGACGAACATGCTGCAAACTGAGATCAAACCTATTCTTTCGAATACCAAAGAAACCATCGACACGGTTAAGGGTACGGCTGATTTTCTCAGCCGCCGGGCTGTTCAACCCGTTATTAAAGCCAATAGTTATATGGCTGGTGCGAGGAAGTTGTTTCAAATACTTGGAATAATAAAATGACAAAAACAAATCCTGAAGGAGGAAAATAGCATGTCTGAACGTGACAATTTTGGTTCATTTTTATCCGGTTTTATCATTGGTGGGTTGGCTGGCGCTGTTGCCGCTTTACTCCTTACTCCCCAATCTGGAGAGGAAACACGCAAACAGATCAAAGAAAAATCCATTGAGTTGCGCGACAAAGCTTCCACCTACGTGGATGAGGTGGTCACCAAATCTGGGAAGGTCATCGATGAGGTCGCCGATAAAACCTCCGAATTCATTGATACCACCAAGAAAAAAGCAGCCGAGGTTGCTGAAAAAGGGCAGGTTTTACTTGAAGAAGTGAAAAGAAAACCTGAACCCGAGAAGAAGGCTGCGGCAGCCAAGAAAGCGGATAAGAAAGAATAGCTTAATGAAGGGATGCTCTTCGTGAGCATCCTTTTTATTTAAGATCCCGCATCACCAGGGGAATAGCTTGCAGGATATCCCCTGCCAGAACACAAGCTGCATGTCCCACAGCTCGTTCTGCTGCAATTCCAGCCATACCGTGTAACCAGGCACCGGCGCAGGCCGCCTTGAACGGCTCAACGCCTTGTGCCATCAATCCGGTGATCAATCCGGCCAATACATCCCCGCTGCCCGCTCTTGCCAGCGCAGGGGTTGCTATCGGAATGATCACGGTATCACCATCCGGGTTCGCTACAACAGTCAGCGCCCCTTTTAGCACCAACGTTACATTCCATTCCTTCGCATATTCTCTTGCTATTCCCGCTCGCTCTGCCTGGATCTCCGCAGGCTTTATTCCACATAAACGCGCCATCTCACCCGGATGAGGTGTCAGCACACTTCCCCGTGGTATTCTGTTCAGTAATCCCGGATTTTCGCTCAACAGATTCAATCCATCAGCATCCAAAACAAGCGAGGATTCGTCAGATGCATGTTTCTTCTCGGAAATATCCGTTAACACATCAACGAACAACGCCAGGGTATCCCTGCCCTTCCCCCATCCCGGACCGATCAGAATTGCCGAAGTGTCTTGATGAATGATCTCCTTCCTATCCTGTTCATCCTTCCACGAGAATCCATCCGGTTCCTCATTGAGCAATGTCCACACCGCTTCCGGGAAAGCACCCGCCAGGGCTTGTTGGACGGTTGGCAGGCTGGCTATCCGCACCAGACCCGCTCCGCTGCGGTATGCCGCCTTGCCTGCCAGTAAAGCTGCTCCGGGATAATTCCTGGAACCAGCCATGATAAGCGCCGTGCCAAAACTGCCCTTATGCGATTGGATAGAACGGCTAGGTAGAATACTGCTTGTAGCGCTTGTTTCCATACAGTAGGTTTGTATTCCCTGCCAGGCGTGCAGCTCATCTTTCAATCCGATCTCCACCAGGCTGATCTCACCGATTTTCTCGAAAGCCGGAAAGCGTAACATCCCCTGTTTAACAGCAGCCATGCAGATCGTCCAATCGGCATTCATGGAAACCTGATCCACCTCACCGGAATCACAATCGATCCCGGAGGGACAATCTACCGCAATGGTATATGGAATATCTTCAAGGGTTCGCAGGTGCGCCATGACCTGCTGGACGCTTCCCCGCAGTGGCAATTTGATGCCGGTACCCAGAATGCCATCCAGCAAAAAGGCTTGCGTATGGATTGCTCTATCGAACTGCTTGAAATCAAAATCATTGTCAAATACGATACAATCCCCTCCGCTTTCCAGATAGGATCTGACCAGTTCATCGTTAGGGTCACGTTCTTTGACCAGGTAGGCACTAGTTTTCCAGCCTTTTCCTTGCAGGAAGGTCATGGCAACCAGCGCGTCTCCTCCATTGTTCCCGGAGCCCACTAATCCTAGCAGGGTTTTGGATGAACGACCTGCAAATCGTTTCTCGATCAGGTTCCCCATCCCTCTTCCGGCATGCTGCATCATTTGAGCATAACTCAGCCCCCGCTGGTCTGCTTCCTGCTCCAAGGCGCGCATCTGGTCTGCACTGACAATACGATACAAGGCTTTTCCTCCATTCTCATTCCATTATATTCTTTTAATTTCGATATAATCATTGCATGCGACGAAACATCTACAGCGCAGTCTTTTTCTCAGGGGTGGTGAGCCTGGCAATTGAACTCTCCGCCTCACGACTTTTATCCAACTACTTTGGCTCCAGCAACTTGATCTGGGCAGTTATTATCGGATCGATCCTGGTATATATGACTATCGGTTCTATCCTGGGGGGAAAGTGGGCAGACCGTTCTCCGCATGAGAAGACCCTGTATGGGAATCTGATTTGGGCAGCCTTCACGACCGGGTTGATCCCCTGCATTGCCAAACCAGTGCTGCGTTCCGCTAGCATTGCCATGGATCATCTGCAAGTCGCTCCACTCATCCTATCTTTCGTTGTTGTTTTACTGCTCTTCAGCATTCCAATGATCCTGCTGAGTATGACCTCCCCCTTTGCCATCCGTCTGTTGGTTGATGATACGCAACATTCCGGCAACACTGCTGGGAATATCTACGCCATCTCCACTGCAGGATCCTTCATTGGCACCTTTCTGCCCGTCTTGTTGCTCATCCCCCTTTTAGGCACCTACCGTAATTTCCTGATCCTTTCAGCCATCCTGTTCATCATTGCTTTCTGGGGGCTGATCAGGTCACAGCCCGGCTGGAAACACATCCTTTTCAAATATGCCTGGATGCCACTGGTGGTTGCATTGGCTGCCTGGTGGGGATTACGCGGCAGCGACAAGATCGCCAACGGCTTGCTTTTCGAAACGGAATCCCAATATAACTACATCCAGGTCCAGCAAATTTCCGGCTACAATGTGCTGCGCCTGAATGAAGGTCAGGGTATCCATTCCATATACCGTGCAGACACCCTCAACTACCAGGGTACCTGGCAGCAGATATTGGCAGCTCCCTTCTTTAATACTTCACCCTACAGTCCGGAAAGCGTAAAATCGATCGCAGTATTGGGTCTGGCAGGCGGTACCAGCGCCCGCCAGGCAGCCAGTGTCTTTACCGGCAGCCATATCGACGGCTTTGAAATCGATCCGGAGATCGTCCGCATCGGTTATGAATACTTCGCCATGGATATCCCCGATCTCACCGTATATACTCAGGATGCCAGAGTTGGTCTGCGCAGTATGGATAAACAGTACCAGTTGATCTCCATCGATGCTTATCGCCCACCCTATATCCCTGCCCATCTCACAACAGTGGAATTTTTCCAGGAAGTGTATGATCATTTATCCAAGGATGGAGTGTTAGTCATCAATGTTGCCCGCATCGGGGAAGACCGTCGCCTGGCGGATGCCCTGGCGACCACCATCCAGCGAGTTTTTCCTTCGGTTTATGCCTGCGATGTACCGGATACTTTTAATACCATTCTGTATGCCACACATGCCCTCACCAATGTGGAAAACTTGTATAATAATTATCTTTGGTTGGATGAATCCGGGTCAGTTGATTCATTACTACGAAGTTCGTTGGAAACGACCATTCTGAACCTGAAACCAATTACAACCAGCCAACTGATCTTCACGGATGACCACACACCCATTGAACAATTGATGAACACCATGCTGATCGATTTTTACCGAAGCGGAGGTATCACGAATCTACAATGAAAACTACTTATCGAATATTGATGGGCATCGTGTTCTTTCTGGTCATTATATTAGGTGGGATCCGTTTCTGTCTTACCTCATTCTTCATTGATCTGGAATACCGCACCCCGGGCTTTCCGGAGGATCAATTCGGTTTCACAACCCGTGATCGCGCACAATTAGCATACCAGTCGGTGGATTATCTATTGGGAAACATTTCTGATCAGGACTATCAGAACCTCAGCTTTCCTGATGGTCACCCGATCTTCAATCAACGAGAACTGAGCCATATGCGTGATGTGCGTGATCTGACCGTCATCACGATGCGTATCTGGTATTTCAGCCTGATTGCCCTGCTGCTCGGCATCGTGTTGGCATTTTTATTGGGTTGGCAGCGCGATCTGATGAAAGCCGGCAAAACCTCTGCCTCGGTTATTCTCCTGTTCATCTTTACCGTGTTATTGGCTGTAATCTTGAATTTCAACCAACTATTCACCTCGTTTCATTCCATCTTCTTTGAAGGGGATACCTGGTTGTTCTACACCAGTGATTCGCTGATCCGCTTGTTCCCCACCCCATTTTGGGTGAACGTCTTCGTGGCGATCGGCGTGATCGCTTTTACCCTGGCACTGATTCTATATTTCAGTTGCGGTTGGTTACTGCGCAAGAATAAAAAAGAAGCATAAATGTTCGGTAGAACAATTCACCCATGAAATAGCCTGGAGATCTCTCAAATAATAGGTGAATCGACCTCTTGAATAAAGATTAGGTGAAAAAGCATCTGAAATGATTTTCTTTTTATCAATCCTTTTTATTCCCGGATTCGAATATTTTTTTGCTGTCAACTTTTGTCAATTTTTGTCAACGAACACATGAAAATAAGAAAGAGGACCCCGAAAGGTCCTCTCATTATAGGGTGGCTGATGGGGGTCGAACCCACAACATCGTGATCCACAGTCACGCACTCTGCCATTGAGCTACAGCCACCATGTGTTCAAGATTGTATCATGAGCTTTTTTCAGGGGCAAGCCATTCGGTAACTTTCTTTTCCAGTTCTTCGTTTAAAAATGATGTTTGTTCACGTGTTACCAGGTCTTTCAACACAATCTCCCCTTTTTGTAGTTCATCCGGACCAACCACCAGGGCTCCCTTGAAACCGCAGCGATCAGCGTACTTGAACTGTTTGCCCAGTTTATCCGTTTGCGGGTATAGCACCACCGGGATATCTGCCGCGCGCAACCGGTTGCACACTGCTATTGCAGCAGGCAGGGTTTCATCGTCGAATACCGTCACCAGCAGTTTGGCGGGTTGCGCATTTAAGCTAGGTAGTTTCCCGTAACTTTCCAGCACCAGTGGGAACACCACATCCCCCATGGCAAAACCCACGCCTGTCAGTGGTTCTCCCCCCACGTCTTCCACCAGGTTGCCATAATGTCCACCGCCTAAAATGGCACGGTTCTTCTCACCGCAATCCTTGGCTTCGAACACGATACCGGTGTAATAATCCAGTCCGCGGATGATGCGCGGATCGTAAGCGACATACTTTCCCAACCCATACAGGTCCAAGATGTGAAAAAGTTGGGTAAGTTTTTCGGAAGAATGCCACAAATCTATGTTCTGGATCAATCCTTTGATAGCTTCCAGTTGTGTCTGTGAAAAGCCAGATTCCAGTATGAAACTCTCCCACGCCTGCAAAGATAGCTTGTCGCGTCGATCGATCAATTTAAAAACCTGTTTATGGGTATTCTTGCTAAAACCCAACTTCTCCAATTCGCTTTCCATCAATTCGCGATCGTTGATATAGATCTTGACCTCATTCCCTGTTAATCCGGCTTTCTTGAAAAAGGTGGCACATAATGCCACCAATTCCGCATCCGCCTGCACCGAATCGCTTCCGATCAGGTCGGCATTCCATTGGAAGAACTCCCGCGTGCGCCCTTTTTGGGGTTTTTCATAACGCCAGAACGGACCAAATGACCACCAGCGCGCCGGGAAAACAAGACTGTTCTGGCGCTGTGCGATCATTCGCGCCAGGCTGAGCGTCAATTCCGGTCGTAGTGTGATATGGTTGCCACCTCTATCCTCAAATACAAACGATTGCTCCTTGACCAGTTCTTCACCTGACTTGGCAGCATATAATTCCAGTGTCTCTAAAAAGGGTCCATCATATTCCTGGTAACCGAAGGTCTCTGACACTTCCCTGATCAATCCATACAACCACTGGCGCAGAACCATATCTTCAGGGTAGAATTCGCGTGTACCTTTGACGGATGGGATGATATTCTTCATTTTCACAGCCTGTTCGTTATCTTTCGAAGGATTTTAACATATAATTACTTTTGACCATTGATAAAGTGAGATCTATGAAAATTTCTGAGTTAATCGATTTGACCAGGGGAAATCTGCTCACAAAAGCCTCTAAACTCGATCCTGATCGTGAAATTTTTGGCGGCTGTAGTGCCGATCTGATGAGTGATGTTTTGGCGTATATCCAGCCCAACGCAGTTTTATTGACTGGCTTGGTGAATCCGCAGGTCATCCGTACTGCCCAGATGGCAGATGTCGCTGTCATCGTCTTTGTGCGTGGGAAAATCCCCCCAGAAGAGACCCTCTTACTCGCCGAAGAGGTCGGCATGCCCATCATCAGTTCCCCTTTAGGCATGTACGAACTTTCCGGCAGGCTCTATCAAAATGGGCTGCCAAATCTGGAGAATGCTATCCAAGACTAAAAATTCATGCGAGATCTAGACTTTAGTAATCAGCCACCCCGCTTCAAAGGCAAAGTGATCACCGATCAACTGGCTGGAAGCATCACGCGGGTGGAAGAATTGGCATACATCATCCGCATCAATGAGGTGATGACCAAAACCCTGATTACCATCTCTCCCGACGCACCCATGAGTGCTGTGGTTGATCTGTTGCGTGAAAAACGTATCTCCGGTATCCTAGTAACAGAGAATGATAAACTGGTAGGGTTAATCAGTACCGAAGACTTGATCAAGTGCCTGATCAATGGGGAATTGGCTGTTCCAGTTCGTAATTACATGACCACAGACTTGATCACCCTGAACTCTTTTGATTTCCTGACCGAAGCCTTGAAGACTTTTGCCCGCACCGGGCTTGGCAGGCTTCCGGTCATTGACGAAAACAAACAATTGGTAGGTATTATCACCAAAGGGGATATCACCTACGGTTTTTTGAGAGCATTGGAACATGATTACCACGAAGAGGAAGTTCGTCGCTATCGTGCCTCTCATCTTTTTGAAGATATCGAATCCGACCGTACCAGCCTTATTCTGCGCTACAACATCAAACATTATGATTTCATGCATGGCGGTGCTGCCTCCAGCAACATTAAGAAAGCCCTGCTGCGCCTGGGAGCCAATCCTCAGCTAGCTCGCCGCGTTGGCATAGCCGTCTATGAAGCCGAGATGAATCTCATCATCCATGCCGATCGAGGAGGCTCTATTCATGTCGAAATCGAACCACATCAGATCAGTATTTACGCCTGGGATGATGGACCCGGTATTGCAGATATCAATCTGGCGATGAAACCAGGTTATTCAACTGCTACTGAAGAGATCCGTGAGTTGGGTTTTGGTGCGGGCATGGGCTTGTTCAACATTTCTCGCTGTGTGGATGACATGAAACTTGAATCAGAAATTGGGAAAGGAACCCAATTGAATATGAAAGTATTCCTTAAAGAAGATGAGTCTGTCGGAGAAGGTTATCAAACGGAAAAGGAGTAGCATATGACGCTGGATCAAATTATAAAAGAATTGCAGCTTGAGATCCTGACCGCACCCCAAGAGATATCCGAAATAAAACCCACCAGTGGCTATATCTCGGATATGTTGAGCTGTGTGATGACCGGTGCTAAGAGCCATAGCATCTGGGTTACCCTGCAATCACATAATAATATCGTAGCGGTAGCCTGTCTGCTGGATGTTGCTGCCATCATTATCACCGAAGGTGCCAAACCGGATGACGAGACTATCCAAAAAGCCCGCGACGAAGGAGTGATCTTGCTTGCCACTCCATTGAATTCCTTCCATGTGGTAGGAAAACTATGGGAATTGGGATTACGAGATTGATTTTCTCTCTTTCTAAATGATTGCTCGAAAACTAAGCACATTCCGGGCAGATCTGCATGTTCATACCGTGCTTTCGCCCTGTGCAGCGGTTGAGATGATCCCGCCTATTATTGTAGCAGAAGCACTGAAGTGCGGTATTGATCTGATTGCCATTACTGATCACAACCATTCTGCCAATATTGAGGCAGTTCAACAAGCAGCACAGGGCACTCCTTTGACCGTATTGCCCGGCATGGAATTGCAGACCAAAGAAGAAGTACATACATTGTGTTTGTTCGACACACTTGAGCAGGTTATGGACATGCAGAAGATAGTGGATAATCACATGCCTAACCTCAAAAATGATCCCGAATTCTTCGGAGAACAGTTCGTGGTGGATGCTTCTGGTAATTTCATCCGTCGTGTAGAACAAATGTTGTTGGTTTCCTGCCAATTGACAATGAAAGAAGCCTCCGAGATCGTTGATAGATTGGGAGGGTTATTCATCCCTGCCCATGTTGATAGAGTGAAGTTCGGACTTCTACCTGTTCTGGGACTCCTTCCAACCGATATCACCTTTTCGGCGCTCGAGATTTCCCGTCATATTGATCCCGAAAGCGCACGCAAACAATACCCACAGTTACGCACCCATACTTTGATTCAAGATGGGGATGTTCATTTCCGACAAGATTTCCTTGGGTCTTCTTTCTACACTATCACTGAACCGAGTATTGAAGAGATACGTCAGGCTTTAACTGGTAAAAATGGACGAAATATCAAAATAAAGCCCTGATTTTCTTCTATTATCATCACATTTTTCCTATTATTAACATTATATAGAAAATTCAAAACAATCATGATAAAATCATTTGGTTTAAATCAAAGGTTTAACGGTGATATTTATGGAAACAAAGAATACAAAAACCGTATTGTTGAATCCCCTGAAAGATAAAATAACCAAAGCAGCTGTTGATGCCATTCTCGAAAAGAACAAAGACAAACCGGGCAGTATCATGGTGATCTTGAACGAATTGCAGAACACGGTTGGGTTTGTCTCAGAAGAATTACAGCAATATGTAGCTGACTATCTTCATACTCCTGTTAGTAAGATCCATGGGGTAATCTCATTTTATTCATTTTTCACTACTCAACCTCGTGGAAAACATACCATCAAGATCTGTTTAGGCACAGCCTGTTATGTGGGGGGGGCCCCTCAGCTTATCGAGAAAATCAAACAGCTTATTGGTATTGGTCCTGGCGAGACCAACGACGATTGGACCATCACGGTGGAAGAATGCCGTTGTGTTGGTGCCTGCAGCCAGGCACCAGTAGTGGTAATCGATGATGAAATTCATGGACGCGTCAAACCGAGCACGATTGCCAAACTACTTCGCACCGTAACCACTGAGACTCAACCGGAGTAGTTTTTGTCGAGATGAAGGAGCTTTCTCTCCATATCCTGGATATCGCTGAAAACAGCGTCAATGCTAAAGCCAAGAATATATCCATTACGATCGAAGAGAATAGTATCAAAAATCTTCTCACCATTGCGATTGAAGATGACGGAAAAGGCATGGATGCAGAAATGGTTGCACGAGTAACGGATCCTTTCACCACCTCGCGCACAATGCGCAAAGTTGGGTTGGGTCTTCCATTTCTAAAAGCCGCCGCGGAAGCATGTAATGGGAAGTTCGAGATCCGATCTGCTTTGGGCAAAGGGACGCGCGTCGAGACTACTTTTCAACTTGATCACATAGACCGCATGCCCATGGGCAATATTCAAAGTACTTTTCTCGACCTGCTGGTGGGTTATCCTGAGATCCATTGGATATTCAATTACACTATTGATGAAAATACATATACACTGGATAGTGAGCCACTCCGAAAAACTCTGCAGGAGATTCCATATTCAGATCCCGGAGTCCTCAAATACCTTAAACAAGAAATTAATAGCGGAATGCTAAATTTAAAACATACCAAACAGGAGATACCATGAACAAAATTAAAAGCCTAGAAGATTTAAAACGGGTTCGTGAAGAAGCTCTTGAAAAACGCTCCATTGCCACAACCACCGGAAAAGCCCAGGTCATCGTCGGTATGGGCACCTGTGGGATCGCGGCAGGCGCACGAGAAACCATGAAAGCGGTGTTGGATTACATCGAAACCGAGAATTTGGACGGCATTCTTGTAACCCAAACCGGTTGTATCGGTCTCTGTGAACAAGAACCCATTTTGCAAGTAGTACGTGGTGAAGCAGACAAGGTCACCTACGGAAAAGTGAATCCGGAAGTTGCCAAAAAGATCCTCAAAGAACACGTTGTAGATGGGAACATTGTAAAAGAATTTGTTGTAAATCTTTAAGTTTTAATGACTGGAGGAAAACGTTCGTAAAATGTCTTATATTCGCTCGCATGTTCTTTTCAGCAACGATCCAACTATCCTCGCACAAGGCGGTGTAGAGGTAAAGCATACGCTGCTAGATGAGATTAAGAAACATAATCTGGTAGATGAGGTCGAAGTAATTGATACGCCCCGCATCGGTGATAGCAAATCAGGACCTGAATTCATCGTTTATCCCGAGGGTTACCATTATGTTGGGTTACAAGCTGCTGATATCCCCTTTCTGGTAGAAGAACAATTCCTGAAAGGTAGAGTTGTAGAGAAATTTCTCGCTCCCGCAACTAAAGAAAAAACACAAGAGCTAGGAGCGCCTACTCCAAAAGAAGTTAGAGTTGTACTGCGTAATTGTGGAACCATTAATCCGGAAAATATCGAAGAATATATTGCCGAAAATGGATACGCAGCTTTAGCCAAAGTCCTCACTGAATATACCCCTGATGACGTTCTCGAGATCATCAAGGCTTCCGGGCTGCGTGGACGTGGAGGTGCAGGTTTTCCCACCTGGCTCAAATGGAATTTGACAAAAAAAGCTGAAGGGTCACCCAAATATCTTATTTGTAATGCTGACGAGGGTGATCCAGGTGCTTTCATGAACCGTTCGGTGTTGGAAAGCGATCCCCATTCGGTTGTCGAAGGCATGGTCATTGCTGCTTATACCATCGGAGCCAGCCAGGGTTTTGTGTACTGTCGTGCTGAATATCCAATCGCGGTGAAAACCCTCAACATTGCCATCGAACAAGCCCGCAATTATGGATTGCTGGGAGAACATATCTTTGGCACTGATTTTTCGTTCGAACTGGAAGTGCGTAAGGGAGCGGGTGCATTTGTTTGTGGTGAAGAAACCGCCCTTATCCGCTCAATTGAGGGCAAACGCGGTGAACCCTACCCCAAACCACCTTTCCCGGCTACCCAGGGTGTTTTCGGTAAACCAACCAACATCAATAATGTGGAAACCTACGCCAATATCCCGCAGATCATCTTCCGTGGTGCAGAATGGTTTGCTTCCATGGGAACCGAAAAAAGTAAGGGTACCAAGACCTTTGCCCTGGCAGGTGATGTTAAAAAGACTGGTTTAATAGAAGTTCCTTTTGGCATTACCCTGCGTGAGATCGTTTATGATGTTGGTGGTGGCATTAAGAATGACAAGGGATTTAAAGCCATTCAGACCGGTGGTCCAATGGGTGGTTGTCTCCCGGCTTCTTATCTTGATCTGCCAGTAGATTATGAATCCTTAACCTCCGCCGGATCCATGATGGGATCGGGTGGTATGGTAGTCATGGATGATGAAACCTGCATGGTCGATATCGCCCGCTTTTTTATGGAATTCACCCAGGCTGAAAGCTGCGGGAAGTGTGTTCCCTGCCGCGTTGGTACAAAACGCATCCTTGAGATCCTAACTCGTATTTGCGATGGAAAAGGTAAGGATGGGGATATTGAAACGCTTGAAATGTTATGCAGTCAGATTATCGAAGATAGTCTATGCGGTCTCGGCAAAGGCGCTCCCAATCCGGTTGTCAGCACATTGAAACATTTTCGTGATGAATACGAAGCCCATATTTACGAGAAGAAATGCCCAGCCAAGACTTGTAAGGCGTTGATTCATTACAGCATCAATCCAGAGAATTGTGTCGGTTGCACCCTGTGTGCCAGGAACTGTCCTGTTAACGCAATTAGCGGCTCGCCAAAACAAACGCATGTCATTGATCCGGATGTTTGTATCCGTTGTGGTATTTGTAGTCAAGTTTGCAACTACGATGCGGTCGTAGTCACATAATACTTTTCAACAGGAGGTTCGTATGGCAAGCCAAACAGAGATTGCTGACAATATCACCGAAATAGTTCAGTCTGCTCTGGAATATTATGGTAAAAAAGAAGAAGAGCTCATCCCGATTCTCGCAAAAGTGAACCGGGATTTAGGTTTTCTTCCCCAAGAAGCACTCGAAGAGATCAGTGGGGAATTGAAAATACCAAAAAGCAAAGTGAAATCAGTGGCAAGTTTCTACCACATGTTTTCCACCAAACCATTGGGCAGACATGTGATCAAATTCTGCGAAAACGCACCCTGCCACGTCGCAGGCGGACGAGAGGTCTGGAATGCACTACAACAAGCTACCAATCTTAAAGTAGGTGAGACCAGCGCCGACGGGAAATGGTCGCTCTTGACCACCAGTTGCCTTGGGCTGTGTGCAGTTGGTCCTGTCATGATCATCGATGAGGATGTGTTTGGGAACCTTACAGCAGATATGATCCCTGATATCCTGAGCCGCTACGAATAGGAGACAGAAAAATGAAAACCTATCGATCTATGGTATTAGTATCAAACGATCCCCAAAGCATGGTTCAGGGAGCCCAGAAAGTTTTTGAAACTCTCCAGGCGGAAGTTAAAAAATATAATCTCGAAGATGAGATTTCCATCACGATGGCTTCTGATATCGGGCGCATGGATATTTCTCCGGTAGTGGTCATCTACCCTGAAGCTATCGTTTATGGACCAATTAATAAAGAAGATGTTCCCTATTTGGTTGAAGAACATCTTTACAAAGGCAGAATTGCCGCCAATCTACAGGCGCCTAAAAAAGCTCTCTCCGGTCCAATCGCATGGTTAACTGCCCGTGAAGGTTCATTGCCTGCAGAACAACGTATTGTGCTCGAACGAGCTGGATTAATAGATCCGGAATCCATTGATGATTACATCATTCACGATGGCTATCAAGCTCTAGGGAAAGTGCTTTCAGATTTGAAACCCGAAGAAGTGGTTGCCATTCTCAAAGATTCCGGATTGCGTGGTCGTGGAGGAGCAGGCTTCCCCACTGGAATGAAATGGAGCTTTGTAGCCGGTACGGAAAACGACAAGAAATACGTAGTTTGCAACGCGGATGAAAGTGAACCCGGTACTTTTAAAGATCGTTTGATCATTGAAGGAGATCCTCACGCAATAATTGAAGCCATGATCATCGCATCCTATGCAGTAGGTGCAGACGAAGGATACATCTACGTTCGTGGTGAGTATGAATTAGCCCAGGCACGTTTAAGAACCGCCATTCAACAAGCGAAAGAATATGGCATGTTGGGAGAAAATATCTTTGGTTCAGGTCATTCATTTGAACTGCATGTTCATGCCGGTGCTGGAGCATATATCTGCGGCGAAGAAACAGCCTTACTGGAATCCATTGAAGGAAAACGTGGCGAACCACGACCTCGTCCACCCTATCCGACTACCAACGGTTTATGGGATAAACCAACGTTGATCAATAATGTTGAAACACTTGCGAATATTCCTCCAATTATTCGCCATGGGGCTGCCTGGTTTAAATCTTTTGGAACTCCTTCCAGCCCCGGCACGAAAGTATATACTATTCTCGGAAATGTCAACCAGACTGGGTTGATTGAAGTTGCTATGGGCATCACCTTGCGTGAAGTAATTTCAATTTACGGGAAAGGTATGAAAGATAGTATTTCATTTAAACTAGCTCAAACCGGCGGCTCCAGTGGTTCTATCATCCCCGCCAGTTTGCAAGATACTCCTATGGATTACGACTCCTATTCCAGAGCTGGTGTATCACTTGGTTCAGGTGCACTGCTGATATGCAACGAGCAGACTTGCGTTGTGGATTTAGCGAAAGTACTGCTTCAATTCTTCCGTTTCGAAAGCTGTGGAAAATGCAATCCCTGTCGCATTGGCAATATCCGAGCACTTCAAACTCTGGATCGCATCTCACAGGGACTCGGTACAGAACAAGATATTGCCACACTGCAATCCATCAGCAAGAATTTATTTGAAATGTCTAATTGTGGGTTAGGACAAACTGCCGGAACGCCTATACGTGACATTCTCACTCACTTCCGTGCAGAAGTTGACGCTCATATTAAATTGAAAGTGTGCCCCGCAGGTGTTTGTGAAATGAGCGGGCAGCCCATTCTATACCAATAATATTTGGAAAGGTTCGATATGGTTACAGTAACAATTGATGATAAGAAAATTGAAGTACCTGAGGGCACCACTGTATTGAATGCAGCAAGAAAAGCTGGGATCGAGATTCCAACTCTGTGTGATCATCCGCAACTGCAGCCTTATGGTGGTTGTCGCCTATGTCTGGTGGAAGTGGAAGGGGCTCGTACTTTGCAACCATCTTGCACCATGCCGGTCTCAGATAATATGGTTGTCCATACTGAAAATGAAAAGATTCGCGAATCTCGAAAATTTGTTCTCTCGATGATTTTTAGTGAGAGAAATCACTTCTGCCCATATTGTCAGGTCAGCGGCGGCGATTGTGAACTACAAAACGCTGCTTATGACGAAGGCATGACCCACTGGCCATTACAACCAAACTGGCAACCTTATCCGGTGGATGCATCCCATCCATTCATCATCATTGAACATAACCGCTGCATCCTTTGCCGTCGTTGCGTGCGCGCGTGCGGTGAACTGGTTGGTAATTTTACTCTGGGTATCGAAGAACGTGGAGCTAACAGCAAATTGATGGCTGATCTCGGTACTCCTTTGGGTGAAAGCACTTGCATCGGTTGCGGCACCTGCGTTCAGGTCTGTCCCACCGGTGCCATGATCGATCGCTGGAGCGCATATCAGGGTAAGGAAACAGAAGTAGAAAGTCACAAAACGACCTGTGTGGGTTGTAGCGTCGGTTGTAGCTTGGATGTTCTCACTCGCGATAATCGCCTGGTTCGCATTGAAGGAGATTGGGAAGGAACAACTAATCAGGGTTTGCTCTGTGAAATTGGTCGCTTCACTCCTATGGGAGAAGAACGAAATCGTGTGTTGACCCCCATGGTTCGCAAGGATGGCGGTCTGAAAGCTGCTACTTGGGATGAAGCTTATGCAGTCATAGCCGATAAACTTGGTTCAGTCAGCGAAGGGAACAAACAAATCGCCAGTTTTATCTCGACCCGCTTGCCCATTGAATCCATGTACTTCTTCAAACAGATATTCAAGGATAATTTGAAAGCCAAGACCGCCACCATTGTCAATGGGTATTTGAAAGGTTCCAGAAATCTGGTTGGTGAGTACGGTATGGCTACCAGCTTAGATGATGTCAAGCATGCCGATTGTGCAGTGGTCATCGGTGAAGATATCACCAAGGACCATCAGGTAGTCAGCTTCTTTGTTAAACGCAATTTACCGGCAGGCACAAAACTCATTACGGTCAGCAAGGAAAAAGATGGATTGGATAATTTCGCACATGTTTCTATTAAGAATGTGAAACTGGCAGATGCCATCAAGCAACTCGCTTCTGATCTGAAAGCATTGGAAATCATGAAAGCATCCCAGAATTTGGTCTTCATCTTTGGTGGACACGCAGCAGAATGTGAAGAATGCACGAAAGCCATGCTCGATCTTGCTAAGCAATTCAGCGCTAAGTTGTTGAATACTTATGATGGTGCCAATGGGAAGACCGCACAATTATTCTCGTTGGTCAGCACAGATGATTTCAGCAAGATTGATGCAGCTTATGTAGCACTTGGTGATGAAACCGTTTCACAAGCTTTTACCCAAACATTAGAGAAAGTTCCGTTTGTGGTGGTCCAAAGCAGCTATATTTCATCCCTCACTGCCAACGCAGATGTAGTTCTGCCAGCCCATACCTGGCTTGAACAGAACGGTCATTACATGAACATGGAAGGGAAACTCTCCGAAGCCAAAGCATCATTGAGTGCCCCAGAAAGTTCTGCTTGTAATGCAGACATCTTGAAAAATATTGCTGCTAAACTAGGCTTGAATATCTCAGCTGATTGGCAAGCCGCACTACAATAAGCTGAAGAACTTACGAAAGAAATACTCTTTGAGGAGAATGAATAGATTATGGCAAAACCCAAAGTTGCAAGTGACTGGTTATGTGGATGTGCAGGCTGCCATATGTCTTTTTTAGACATTGACGAACGGATCGTAAAATTGATCGAACTGGTCGACTTACGTTCTACCCCCGTCACAGATTTGAAACATCCTGATGCCAGCGGTGTTGATGTTGGTATCTTGGAGGGTGGTATAAACAATACCGCTAACGAAGAAGTTGCGAAGCTGATGCGCAAGCGCAGCAAGATCTTGATCGCTCTAGGGGATTGTGCCGTATTTGGCGGCGTTCCAGCGATGCGTAATTTCTTTACAATTGAAGAATCCCTGCAGCGTGCCTATATTGACACCGAGAGCACCGATTCTGAAGGTCAAATTCCATCCAGCCCAGAACTGGCGAAAATGACGCGCGTTCGTGCAATTCATGAGGTGGTACCTGTGGATATCTATATCCCAGGCTGCCCACCTGATGCAGATATCATTTTCTACGCTTTGAGTGAATTGGCACAGGGTCGTATGCCCAACTTGACCGAAGAAAAGATCATGTGGAATTAGCCTAAAGGTAAGTAAAAATGACACAAAAAATAACTATTGAACCTGTAACCAGGATCGAGGGACACGCTAAGATCACTATCAATATTAAAGACGATGGTAGCGTTGAACATGCCTATCTTCACATTAACGAATTTCGTGGGTTTGAAAAATTCTGTGAAGGGCGTATGGTATTCGAAATGCCCCTCATCACTCCCCGAATTTGCGGCATTTGCCCAGTTAGCCATCATCTGGCTTCCGCCAAAGCTGCTGACGCTGCTCTAGGAGTTGAGCCACCTCGCCCTGCTTCTTTGTTGCGCGAATTGATGCACATGGGACAAATTATCCAAAGCCATGGTATGCATTTCTTCGAGCTAGCTGGACCTGATCTGCTGTTAGGCTTTGATGCGGATCCGGCAATACGTAATGTGGTCGGTATCATTCAATCCAATCCTACTCTGGCATTGCAGGCAGTAAATCTGCGCAAATTCGGTCAGGAGATCATTAAAACGACGGGGGGAAGGAAGATTCACCCTAACTTTGCCGTTCCTGGCGGGGTAAACAAAGCACTCACTGTCGAAGAACGAGATGATATCCTATCAAAACTCGATGAAAACATTGCTACCATCAAAGCCGGTCTCGAAATTTTCAAAGGCTGGGCTGCTCAAAATGTAGGGCAAATCAACGAATTCGCTGTCTTTTCTTCCGGTTATATGGGTCTGGTCACACCGGAGAACAGTCTCGAACTTTATGATGGTAAGATTCGTATGGTAGATAAGACTGGCAGTCAGTTAGAATTATTCCCCGCCTCAAATTACCTGGAGAATATCGCCGAGCACGTGGAAGATTGGTCATATTTGAAATTCCCATATTACCGCAAAATGGGCTGGCCTGCTGGAGTTTACAGGGTCGGTCCTTTAGGGCGTTTGAATACATGTGAAAAGATTGATACCCCCATGGCACAGGAGGAATTTATTCAGTACCGCAAGATGAACGATGGAAAACCGATCGAAAACACCTTGCATTTCCACTACGCCCGCTTGATCGAAACTCTTTTTGCCGCTGAAAAAGTTCGTACCCTGCTTGAAGATGCAGATATCCTTTCTAAGGACATTTTGAATACACATCATAACTACCAGGGTGAAGGCATAGGCGTTATTGAAGCTCCACGCGGTACCCTTTTCCATCATTATTGGGTTAAAAAGAACGGTCAGATCGAAAAACTCAATCTCATCGTTGCCACCGGTAACAATAACTGGGCAATGTGTGAAGCAGTTGACTCGGTTGCAAAACGCTATGTCAAAGGTCCCGATGTCACCGAAGGGATGCTAAACCGAGTCGAAGCCGCCGTGCGTGCGCACGATCCATGCTTAAGCTGTTCAACGCATGCCGTAGGTCAGATGCCGATGGTGGTAGATGTTCGTGATCTACAAGGTAATTTACTGAACACCATCAAGCGCGGGTAAATCTTCGGTCAGTCAAAATTATGGGACGGTGCCGTGATAGATTTTACGACACCGTCTCTTGTTGTGTGAGATAAAATTTGATCATGGTGAAGAAATTTATAATCCTTGGATATGGGAATCCTGATCGTGGGGATGATGGCGTTGCTTATTATCTGCTGCAAAAGCTAATTAGACAATTTGGAAATGATGCAGATATATTGACCAAATTCGAAGAAGTAGGGGTATGCGAGGTTAACGAACAGATCGATATCTGGTATAACCTGCAATTGATACCCGAAATCTCCCAAGACCTGGCACAATATGAAAACGCAATTTTCATCGACGCCCATACTGCAGAAATCCCCGAACCGATTTTGATCACCAAGATCACTCCCAAATATCAAAACTCTCCCTTTACCCATCACCTTACCCCTGCCAGTTGCCTATCGCTAGCAGAAAAACTGTACCAGCATGCTCCCAATGCCACCCTCGTAACGATCCGCGGTTACCAATTCGATTTTTCCAGGGAACTCTCTCCCCAAACGAACGTTCTGGCTGATTCAGCCTTTGAGGAGATCTCTAGACTCATTGCAGAGTGACATATGCTTATTTTTTATTATTTTTACTATAAATATCTAATTTAGATTATAATTTCAAGATGCATGAACTTTCGGTTACGGAAGAAATCTTGAGTGCAGCTCAAAAGATTGCAGAAGAAGAGCATGCGCTCAAGATCACCAATATATATCTGGAGATAGGTAAATTATCCGGAATCGTGGATGAATCGGTGTCCTTTTACTGGAACGAATTACGAAAAAGCACGATTTGTGAGGATGCGACACTCCATTTCAGTATGGTGCCGGCAAGGATCAAATGCAGGGATTGTAAGAATGAATACATACTCGAACACGATCTGATTCCCTGCCCTTCATGCAGTTCTCTGAACATCCAGATAATCGGCGGAGAAGAGTTTATATTGAAAAGCATTGAAATTGAAAAGTGAAAGCAGAACAAGATGGCAACTAAACGAATTGAAATCGTGCAGGATATTCTGAACGTCAATGATCAAATCGCGGAACAAACCAGTTCAGATTTACATATGCACAAGATTTTTTCTATGAATATCATGGCATCGCCAGGTGCCGGCAAAACTTCTCTGATCATGCGCACCCTTGAAACACTTTCCCCCGAAATCAGATGTGCGGTATTGGAAGGGGATACTGCACCGGTAACCATTGATGCAGAAAAGATCTCCGGCATCGGGATCCCTGCCATTCAGATCAACACCGGTGGGGATTGCCACCTGAATGCCAATCTGGTGCGTAAAGGTATCCAAGCACTCGATCTTGATAACCTTGATCTAATCATCGTCGAAAACGTGGGTAATCTAATTTGCCCTGCTTCCTGGAAATTAGGGACCGATATCAATGTTGTCATCGCTAGCATACCCGAAGGGGATGATAAACCTTACAAATACCCCAATATCTACCGCGGTATTCAGGCGCTGGTCTTGAACAAAATCGATCTCAAACCATATGTGGATTTCAATGTCCCATATTTCAAGGCGGGTATTACTGCTTTAAATCCACAGGTTGAGTTTTTTGAAGTTTCCAGTAAGACCGGTGAAGGTATTGATACGTGGGTCAGCTGGCTCAAGGAAAAGATCACACATCTTTCGTAAAAAATGATGGTCGGAAAAAGGATTGAGGTAAAAGGGATCGTACAGGGGGTTGGCTTCCGCCCATTTATCTATACTCTTGCCAAGCAACTCAAATTGAAGGGCTGGGTAAAAAATACCTCCAACGGGGTCATTATTGAGGTGGATGGAGAGACAACATCTGTTGACCAATTTATCCGGCACATCACCAATTTTCCTCCCCCTTTGGCACACATTGATACATTAGAAAGCTTTGATATTCCCCATAACGGATACAAGGATTTCCAGATATATGAGAGCGAATCCATCCAGGGAGCATTTGTACCCATTTCCCCTGATATGGCTGTTTGTGATGACTGTCGCCGTGAACTTTTCGATCCGGACAATCCTCGTTTCCGCTATCCTTTCATCAACTGTACCAATTGTGGACCGCGCTTTACCATTATCAAGGACATCCCCTACGACCGCCTGTTTACCACTATGGCTGACTTTCCCATGTGCGACTTCTGTGAAACAGAATATAAAGACCCTGCCAACCGCCGTTTTCACGCCCAGCCGGTCGCCTGCCCGACCTGCGGGCCGTACATTTGGTTGGAGATCAGTGGGAAAGAAGTGGCTGATCATGAAAATGCCTTGCAGCGAGCCCGTCAAATGCTCAAAGGTGGAAAGATATTAGCTATCAAGGGCTTGGGAGGATTTCATCTGGCTTGTGATGCCTCCAACAATCAGGCAGTACTAAGATTACGTGAGCGTAAACACAGGTCGGAGAAACCCCTGGCAGTTATGGCTTTTGATACAGCCACAGCGCAGAAATATTGTGAACTTTCCCAAGCTGAGATCAATTTTCTTGAATCGAAAGAAAAACCGATCGTACTTGCTCGCAAAAGAATTACCGTTGGAATTTCCGATGCAGTAGCTCCCAAGACGAGCCGTCTAGGCATCATGCTACCTTATACCCCGCTGCACCTCCTGCTGCTTGAACCACAAAAAGGGTTTCCGGATATCCTGGTGATGACCAGCGCTAATTTATCTGAAGAGCCTATTGCCTATACGAATAGTGATGCTTTCTCTAGACTAGAGACGATTGCAGATGCCTTTCTGATACACAACCGTGAAATTTACATGCGCGCTGATGATTCCGTATTAACCGCATTTCGCAATCAGGCATATTTATCACGGCGAGCACGTGGTTTCGCCCCCCAACCCATCCCTTTACCGGAAGAATCCCCTATGATCCTGGCAACAGGAGCTGAATTAAAAAATACTTTTTGTTTGAGCAAAGATCGTTATGCCTTTCTCAGTCATCATATCGGCGATCTGGAAAACGCAGAAACACTTCGCAGTTTTGAAAAAGCTATCATTCATTATGAGCGCATTTTCAGGGTACAACCAGATGTAATAGCATGTGATCTCCATCCTGATTACCTGGCGTCCCAATATGCTGAACAGCGTGCCTGCCGGGAAGAACTGCCTTTATTGCAGATACAACATCACCATGCACACTTGGCAGCTTGTCTGGCAGATAATGGCTGGAATTCAGGAGAAAAGGTCATTGGAATCATTTTAGATGGAACCGGGCTGGGTTCAGACAATACCATTTGGGGCGGAGAATTCTTACTTGGCAATTACGATGGTTTTGAGCGTAAATACCATTTACAAACCACTCCGCAGCCGGGTGGCGATGCAGCTACTCAAATTCCATCTAGAATGGCTCTCGCTCACTTATGGCAGGCAAGTATTCCCTGGGATGAAAATCTAGCTCCGGTAGATTATTTTACTGATAAAGAAAAATCTGTATTGCAGCAGCAGCTCAAGCAATCAATAAATTCACCTCTTACCTCAAGTATGGGTCGCTTGTTTGATGCAGCCGCAGCGCTTATTGGCATTCGTGAGAAGGTGGCTTACGAAGCACAGGCTGCTATTGAATTGGAAGCATTATGTGTGGATGATGAAAAGGGATATTATCCAGTTTTTGTTGAACAAGATCAAATTAAGGTTAACACATTATGGCAACAATTGATTCAGGATATAAAAAGCCAAACACCAGTGGCTATTTTGGCAACCCGCTTTCATAACTCCATTGTTAAAATGATCCATGAAGTCACCCTGAAGATGAGAGAGGAAAGTGGTATTAATGTGGTTGTTCTAAGTGGTGGTGTCTGGCAAAATGAATATTTGCTCAGCCACACTATTCCATTGCTTGAAAAAAGTGATTTTCAAATACTATGGCACCATCAAGTCCCTACTAACGATGGGGGCATTTCCCTTGGGCAACTGATGGTAGCTATACATTCGATCAGGAAGACAGAAAGAGGTTAATAATGTGTCTTGGTGTTCCAGGAAAAATTATAAAAATCTATGATGAAAATTCCATCAGAATGTCGGATGTAGATTTCAACGGTGTAACCATGCGAGTTTGTCTGGAGACTACTCCGCAAGCCAAAGTAGGTGATTACGTGATCGTGCACGCCGGTTTCGCCATCAATTTGCTGGAAGAGAACGAAGCATTGGAGACCCTTGCGATGCTGGATGAGATCAATAAATTGGGTGAAGAACAGGAGTAGTTGTTTGAGATGACATTTTCTGAAAGCTATCGCGACCCGGAACTGGTTACTAAAACTATCCAAAGGATTCATAAGGTTACCACTCAGTCTTGGGTCATCATGGAAATTTGTGGTGGGCAAACCCATGCCCTCATGCAGCACGGTTTCGATGAACTACTTCCACACGCGATTGAGTTAGTGCACGGGCCTGGCTGCCCGGTTTGCGTGACTCCGTTGGAATTGATCGATAAGGGAATCGCAATCGCCCAACAACCGGATGTGATTTTTACCAGCTATGGGGATATGCTGCGTGTTCCCGGCTCAGAAAAAGACCTTTTTTCCGTTCGCGCAGCTGGAGGAAAAGTAAAGGTTGTTTATTCACCGATTGAAGCATTGCAGATCGCCCGCAACAATCCTGATAAGCAGGTGGTTTTTTTTGCCATCGGTTTTGAAACAACCGCACCAGCCAACGCGTTAAGTGTTATAAAAGCCAAAGAACTGAATTTACATAATTATTCTATGTTGGTTTCGCAGGTACGGGTGCCACCAGCTATCCGAGCAATATTGAGCGATCCCAACAACCGTGTGCAGGGATTTCTGGCAGCAGGACACGTATGTTCCGTTATGGGATATCACGAGTATATCCCCCTCGCACAGAAATTTCATGTTCCCATGGCGGTAACCGGTTTTGAACCACTCGATCTGGCACTGGGTATTCTCGAAACAGTGCGCGCGCTTGAAAAAGGCACCAGTGAAGTTGTCAATGCTTATCCGCGTGGAGTCATCCAAGATGGCAATCGCAGTGCTCAGGATATCATTACGCAAGTCTATGAATCCTGCGATCAGAAATGGCGCGGTATAGGGACCATTCCCGATAGTGGGTGGAAATTAAATACCGGTTATGCAGATTTTGACGCTGAAAACCGCTTTGATGTCGGTAAAATCCACACCAGGGAGTCAGAAATTTGCATTTCCGGTCTGATCTTGCAGGGTCGGAAAAAGCCCTTTGAATGCCCTGCTTTTGGTACCCTTTGTACACCCGAAAATCCGTTAGGGGCTACTATGGTCTCCTCCGAAGGCACCTGTGCCGCTTACTATCGTTATCACCGAGGAAAGAAATAATGGATAGACATATACAAAATGATCAATCTCAGGTTTCTTTCGAGAATGCCAGTTGCCCCTTACCATTACATCACCATGATCACATAGTAATAGGTCACGGCAGCGGTGGTCGCATGACCAATGAATTGATCAAGCAGGTCTTTCTTGCACATTTTAAGGACCCACAGCTTTTGCTTGGAAATGATTTTGCATCTCTCCTGCCCCCCGAATGCAAGCAGGGTATGGGACGGTTATCCGTTTCCACTGACGCGCATATCGTAAAACCATTATTTTTCCCCGGCGGAAATATCGGCAAACTATCCGTTAGTGGAACAGTCAATGATGTCGCCATGGCAGGAGCTATTCCGTTATACCTGACTGCATCATTTATCATTGAAGAAGGGCTTTCTATGCAGATGCTTGAAAAAGTGGTTGCTTCCATGGCTGAAACCGCCACCCAGGCTGACATAACCATCATCGCTGGCGATACAAAAGTGGCAGAAAAAGGCAGTGTTGATCAGCTTTTTATATCCACGACCGGCATCGGCTGGATCCCGGAAGGCCGCATGATTAATGGTCAATCTGCCCAAGACGGAGATAGTATCATTCTCTCGGGAACAATGGGAGATCATGGCATCGCTGTATTAGCAGAACGCGGAGAACTGGGTTTTTCAACCACCATTGAATCGGATGTGGCTCCCTTGAACAATATGATAGAGACTTTGCTGCTTGCAGCTCCGCATACCCATGTGTTACGCGACCCCACTCGTGGAGGAGTTGCCACTACCCTGAATGAAATCGCTCAGCAGAGCCGTGTCAATATTCTGCTGCAGGAAAGCGCTCTGCCCGTCAAGAAGCAGGTGCAAGCTGCCTGTGAAATGCTGGGGTTCGACCCGCTCTATATTGCCAATGAAGGCAAATTGCTGGCATTTGTCCCGGAAGCAGAATCCGTCGCAGCACTGGAAGCCATCCGCTCTCATCCTCTGGGGAATGACGCAGCGATCATCGGAAAGGTCGTTCCACTAGAGGGTGAAATCCCCCGAGTATTGATGAAAACATTGATCGGAGGGACACGTATCATCGATACTCTTTCAGGAGAATTGCTGCCGCGCATCTGCTGATCGAACTTGACAACCCTCCAAGAGTCTTTATACTTATTCAAAATTCCATAAAGGTGAAGCATGAAAATTGATTATAAAGAAACTACTTCAGATCTATTAGCAAGAATTAACATCCATGAAAAATATGGCACCCGCAATATTGATGATTGGATGATCGCGACCATTCCCCTGAAGGAAGGTATGAAAATCCTGGACGTGGGATGCGGCGCCGGGAAGCAGTGCTTTTCTTATTTCGACACATTACATGGTAAAGCGGAGATCGTCGGTGGAGATATATCTACTGAATTATTAGCCAAAGCTCATGAGGAAAACAGTAAACGTAAAACGGATATCGTTTTCGCTGAATTGGATTTCAACCAACCTTTTAATTTCAAAGATAATACCTTTGATCTGGCTTCTTGCAGTTTCGCCATTTATTACGCAGAAGATATCCCCTTCACTATCAAAGAAATGCATCGTGTTTTAAAACCAGGTGGTTATCTTTTCACAACCGGACCCATGCCTGAAAACAAACAGGTATTTTACGACATTATCAAAGAAGCCACCGGGAAAACCATCCCCCCCATGCCGGGCAGTTCCCGTTACTCAACGGAGATATTGGGAGCAGTTAAATCATTGTTCTCCCACACGGATGTGATCATCTTTGAAAATCCTCTAGCATTTGATGAAGCCGAACCTTTCCTGATCTACACTCGTGCATCCCTTAGTGAAGACCGCAAGTTGTGGACCAGTTTCTTTGAGAATAAGGATGAATTCGAAATGGTCATGCAAAAGATCAAATCCATCACTGATAAACGAATTAAGCTTGAAGGTAAGATCGTTATGACCAAAGTTGTGGGTGGCATTCTAGCCCAGAAATAAAAAAGATTATGGCAAATGATTTAGTTTTTTATGGAAAACGGATATTTTTTATCGGGGCTCATCCCGATGATATCGAGTTGGGTTGTGGAGCATTGATCTCGCACATAACCGGGAAAGCAGAGTTGTTCTGCATCACCCTTTCCGATAATCAAAAAAATCCCCTGCTTCAAAATCTGGTGAGTGAACATCATCAAAGCATGCAGACTCTTGGGATCGATCTAGAACATGTCATTCTTAAAGATTTCACAACTAGGCGCTTTCAGCATGAAAGGCAGGAGATACTTGAATCCCTGTTCGAGCTGAACAAGAAATATCGTCCAGATATGGTCTTCACCCACACCAAAGCGGACCTACATCAGGACCACAGCACCGTCACCATGGAAACGTTACGTGCTTTCCGTGGTATCAGTGTATTTGGTTTCGACGTCATTCGCAGTAGCAGCGGATTTTTTCCCAACTTACTTGTCAAGGTTGAAGAAAAGGATGTTGAGAATAAAATTGCTGCATTAAGTGCATATTCCACATACCGTGATAAATACTATTTCTCTTCGGAGATAACCAGAGCTACTTTAATTCGCAATGGTGCTTTGGCTGAAAGCCACTACGCAGAAGGCTTTGATATCTTCCGTATGATCGCTTCATTTGGCAGCCTGGATTAAGAAAATCGCAAAAAAAGAGCCAGTTCAACTGAAGGCTGGTTCTTTATTTTTCCTTTTCAAGTCCATATAGGGCAGCTTTGATCACTTTGAGGGGCAGCAGTGCACATTTTAAACGTACCGGACCCAATTCAATTCCTAATAAATTGATCACATGCTGTGAATCAAAATGTTCGACTTCATTTACTTTTTTACCAATAATATCTTCCAGGAGAATGTCAGCGGATGCCTGTGAAATGGCACAACCGTGCCCGCTGAAAACTGCATTTTTAATAACACCATTTTCGTCAACTTCGACATCCATATGAATGAAATCACCACATAAAGGGTTCTCATCTTCGTAGCTGTGACTATGCGCTTCCAGCTCCCCTTTGTGGATTGGGGTTTTATAATGTTCCAGGATTATTTCACGGTATAGGTCATCCATCATTTCATTCACCTGTTCAACCAAAGACCTTTTTAACCTTATTGATTCCCATCACCAGCGCATCAATATCGGCTTCATCGTTATACAGATAAAAACTAGCACGGGTAGATGCAGGGATATCCAACTTTTGATGAAGAGGCATAGCACAATGGTGCCCGGCACGAACTGCAATCCCTTCCGAATCGAGGACCTGCGCCACATCATGAGGATGAATATCTTTCAACGTAAATGAAATTACACCACCTCTTTTTTCCGCGCTGGGACCTAAGATCGTTAACCCTGCTGTTTCTTTTAATGCATCATAGGCATAAGCTGTGATCTGACATTCATGGGAGTGGATTTCCTTCATTCCTATACCACTCAGATAATCTATGGCAGCGCCAAATCCAATGGCTTCGGCGATCGCTGGCGTTCCTGCTTCGAATTTATATGGCAGCTCATTGGGTTGAAATCCATCGTAGGTAACCTTACGGATCATATCTCCCCCACCCAAAAATGGATCCATTTCATTCAATAATTTTTTATTTCCATATAGAATTCCTACACCGGTTGGTCCACACATTTTATGCGCGGAGAAAGCATAAAAATCAGCACCGATATCCTGTATATCGACTGGGAGATGAGGTACTGATTGTGCGCCATCGATCAACACGATTGCACCAATTCGGTGTGCCATTTCCGTCATTTTTTTTACCGGATTGATCACACCCAGCACATTGGACATATGGGCAAAAGCTACCAACTTTGGTTTGTGATTCAGCTGTTTTTGGAAGTCTTCCAGGTCAAGCAGCCCTTGCTCGTCGATCTCGGTAAAATCGATCTTGACATCCTTTTCTTTAGCAAGCATATACCAGGGAACCAAATTGGAATGGTGTTCCATCCGGGTCAATAAAATATGGTCTCCGGTCTTGAGGAACTTGCGTCCCCATGCATACGCTACCAGATTGATGGATTCAGTCGTATTCCTGGTAAAGATCATCTGGGTAGGATCAGGGATATGAACAAAATCACTTACCTTTTTACGAGCTACTTCGTACAATTCTGTTGATTCTTCAGCTAAGGCATGAATTCCTCGATGGATATTGGCATAATGTTTTTCGTAAACATCATTCATTATATCCAACACGGTTTGCGGTTTTTGGCTGGAAGCAGCGGAATCAAGATAGACTAATCTTTTATCACCATTCACTAATCGGTTAAAGATTGGGAAATCTTTCCGGATATTCCGGGAATTGAGCATTTTTTAACCTTAACTACTTTTACTTTTTTTACGAAGATTAGGAGAATCGCTAGGATACCAAAGAATATGATCTGGCACCATCCAACCATCAGTAAGATACACATTTTCCTTGAATTGTACTGCTATTAACTTGGAATCTACCTGAACCACCGTTCCCTTTAACCAGCCCTTAATCCGATCTTTCCCTTTGTCATGATCGCAATTAGCTTCGACTTGATCACCCACCTCATAGACATCTGCGATGTTGGGGGGGCGCATGAACGGTGTACTTGCCATAGTAAATCTCCTGATTGACTGAAATTTATTAATCTATCTATTAAAGCATATCTTTGTTAATTTTAGATATGAATTCATCCCAGAGAAATTGTTGAATTTCCTTCTCTACAACTCGATCGATCACCGTTTGGACAAAACCGGAAATGATCAATGCTTCACCTGTTTTATCAGGTATTCCTCTTGACTCCAGATAGAATAATTGTTCTTTATCAAGATTCGTAATGGTAACCCCATGTGAGCAACGTACATCATTGGTCAATATCTCCAAGCCTGGGGTAGAATCTATCTTGGCAGTACGGCTGAGCACCAAATTATTGTTTGCTTGATACCCGTCAGTGTGAATCGCTTTTTCATCTACATATATCATACCTTCCCACATACTGCGGCTTTCTCCATCAACCACTCCCCGATACAATAGATCGCTGGTGGTATTCTTTGCCATGTGATTTTGTGCGGTATCCATAAAAATTTGTTGTTTTGCGGTAGGTATGAACAATCCTGAAACAATGGCACTACTGCCCTGCCCGTTCAAACTCACTTCTAGACGAGATTTGCTGAATTCACATCCCTTTAATAACGAAAACCAATTGATACTGGCATCTTTTTGAAGTGAAGCTTTTTGATTTTGGAAATCCCAGGTCTGATGAGAGTTATCTTGAATATCGATCAGATCAAGGTGAGCATTTTCATCGAGATAGATCTCCATGATACCCACATTCATTATTTTAGTGCAGTTGCCTGATCGACGTTCTCGTATCAACGTTGCAGAAGAATTTTTTCCAACATATAACAGTGTTGTGTTGGGGATGGCAATTTTATCACCATTGATGATCTCGTCAAAGTAAACCGGTCTGGTGAGATTGCAATTATCCTCTATCGAAATCACCACATGATTATTTGAAAAAGCATAACTGAAGGCAGCAAATTTATCACTATCAGGAGTGACGATCTGTCCGATCTTCCCAATAATATTCTCTGGAATGAAATCAGATCTATCCTTAACAATATCGACATGCAACGCCTTCACTATGTGATTGTCAATGCTCAATCTTGATCCTGCTGCATCGGATTCTAATTTAACATAGATAACATTTTCGAATTTACCACTTCCCGAATCTTCATTCACGTTTTCTATTCTGCTTGATGCTTGCTCATGAAGAGTGAATACTTCGGGACGTAATTCTCGCAGAGATATCTTCCGCCAGCCGGGTGTTTTTGTATTGGGAAAAGGCATCTTGCAATATTTATCCAGTGCAGATTGCTGAAGTTGTTTTAGATATCCTTCTTTTTTTTGCAGTAGTTTAAAATGCGCTACAAAAGAGAATTCAGGAATTTCTTCCTGTGCCATGACAGGTTGTTGGTTGATATTGCTCATACTAGCCTACGGATCCTTCCATTTGAAGTTGGATCAACCGGTTCATTTCCACCGCATATTCCATGGGAAGTTCCTTCACCAATGGTTCGATGAATCCGGAAATAATCATGGTGGTCGCTTCTTCCTGGCTCAATCCACGACTGGTCAAATAGAATAGTTGCTCCTCTCCTACCTTGGATACAGATGCTTCATGACCGATGGATACATTTTCTGCGCGATTTTCAATATGCGGATATGTGTCTGAACGCGAATGTTCATCCAAAATAAGAGCATCACATACCACATTCGCCTTCGAATTTTCAGCCTTTTTATCGATATACAACAATCCTCGAAAGGATGAACGTCCACCATCTTTACTGATAGACTTGGATGTCACTTTACTAGTCGTATTTGGAGCAAGATGCAACATTTTGCCGCCGGCATCTTGATTCTGTCCCCTTCCAGCAAAAGCCATGGAGAGGATCTCGCCACGCGCACCCTCTCCAACTAAATAGCAAGATGGGTATTTCATAGTCGCTTTGGCACCCAGATTGCTATCTACCCATTCCATCGTACCATTTTCATGCACCATGGCACGTTGGGTCACCAAATTATAAACATTGGTTGACCAGTTCTGGATGGTAGTATAACGCACTCTGGCACCCTTTTTTACCACGATTTCAATCACACCACTGTGGAAAGAATTTTTTGTATATTGAGGAGCTGTACAACCTTCCACATAGTGGACTTGTGCTCCCTCATCAGCAATGATGATACTTCGTTCAAATTGCCCGATGCTGGCTGAGTTCAATCGGAAATATGCTTGCAAAGGCAGTTCAACTTTGACCTTGGGTGGAATATACACAAAGGAACCACCTGACCAAACAGCCGTATTTAAAGCAGCGAATTTATTATCAGTATAGGGAATCACAGTACCAAAATGTTCCCTAAAAATTTCAGGGTATTGGCGCAGCCCATCTTCAACGCTCAGAAATATCACACCTTGTTTTTCCAACTGGTGCTGGATATTGTGATATACCATTTCCGATTCATATTGGGCACCTACCCCAGCCAAGAATTTTTGTTCGGCTTCGGGGATTCCCAACCGATCGAAGGTGTTTTTTATCTCGCTGGGGATCTCATTCCAATCATTCTGAATGACATCGGTAGGTTTGACATAATAATACAGATCATCCATATCCAGATCAGCAAGATCCACACCCCAACTAGGGAGAGGTACAGAATTGAAATGAGCCAATGCTTTAAGGCGATATTCTAGCATCCAATTCGGTTCCCCTTTATAGGCAGAAATTTGGCGGACAACTTCCGCATCCAAACCTTTTCTGGTCTTGAACACATAATTCTCAGGTTCGTGAAAATCATAACGCTGGGTATCGATTCCTCGCAGGATATCGTTTTCTATCATCATATTTGTCTTTCCAGTGGATAGATCAATTCTTAAGCTTTCACCCAACCATACCCTTCGTCCTCTAGACGGAGTGCCAGGTCAGGTCCTCCACTTTCCACAATTTTCCCATCCATCATCACATGTACCACATCTGGTTTGAGATAATTAAGAATACGTTGATAATGGGTTATTACAAGGATTCCTAATTTTTCATTTTTCAATGTATTGATCCCTTGAGCAACGATACGTAATGCGTCAATATCCAATCCGGAATCCGTCTCATCTAACACTGCCATATTTGGCTCCAGCATCGCCATCTGCAAAATTTCAACGCGTTTTTTCTCGCCGCCCGAAAAGCCGTCATTCAGATACCGCCCCCCCATTTTTGGGTCCATGTCTAGCAATTTCATTTTTTCCAGCATCAGTTTCCTAAATTCTGGAATTGAAATGCCATGATAATCAGGGTCGACAGATTTACGTTGGGTATTGATCGCAGTTCGCAGAAAATTTGCAACGGTTACACCGGGAATCGCCACCGGATATTGAAATGCCAGGAATAACCCTTTGTGTGATCTTTCCTCTGGAGCCAATCCCATGATGCTTTCCCCATTTAACAAAGCATCTCCCATGGTGACCGTGTATTTTGGATGTCCCATTAGAGAATATGCCAGGGTAGATTTGCCCGTCCCGTTGGGTCCCATGATAGCATGTACCTCACCGGCTGGTACCCTAAGATCAATTCCATGCAGGATTTCAATGGACTCCACTTCTACATAAAGGTTTTTTATTTCTAAACCCATCATTCTTTTTATTCCTTTCCGGTAGCAGCGAGAGTATACCATGCTGCTACGATTTGGTCAATATTTATTATAAATATCACTATTATTGACTTTTCTATCAGCCCATGTTATAGTGTTACCGGAAAATAGTAGAAATGAACATATGAAAACAACCCGCGAAAAAGTATTATCAACCATAAAAACCCATCCAAAATCAACGATCATTGAGATCGCTAAACAGGTGGATATCAATGCCATTTCAGTCCGACATCACCTCACCAACCTACAAGCGGAGGGGTTGATCGTAGCCGAAGAGGAACGTCATGGTGTTGGTCGTCCCAGGTTGGTATATTCTCTTACTGATAAGGGCATGGAAAATTTCCCCTCCCGCTACTACCACCTAGTTAATTCTTTGATGGACGAGATTAAGAATGCTTTACCAGCCAATAATGTAAATACTATCTTCAATAATATGGCAGATAAATTAACCTCAGAATATGAACCCTTATTGAAAACCATGACGATTGAAGAACGACTCGATCTGCTTACCACGATTCTAGACAATGAAGGTTTTGATGTGGAATGGGAAAAAGACGGGGATGAATATCGAATAAGAGAAATTTCATGCCCATTTTTCAAAATTGGTGATAATCATCCTGAAGTATGTTTGTTCGACCGCTCCATTATTTCCAACATCCTGGATATCCCTGCAAATCAGATCTCACACCAAAAACAAGATAAAGATCTTTGTACCTATTCCTTTACTGTGATAAATCAAAATGCCTGAAGAAAAAATCAATATACCTGAATGGAAAGCCAATACCACTCATCCTGAACTCGCCGGTGAATTGAGAGAAGCTTTTCGCGACGTGAAAGATCCTGAAATTGGAAGTGATATCATCCAGTTGGGATTGGTACGAGACGTGGAAATTTCTGACGAACAGGTCATCGTCACCATGATTCTCACTACCCCTTATTGCCCCTATGGTCCCGTTTTGCTGGAATCCGCTCGCCGGATTGCGAAAGACACCACCGGCAAAAAAGCTACGGTAATCTATGGTAGCGAGGTATGGGATCAATCGATGATGGAAGATCCATCTGCTTTCAATTGGGGATTATTTTAGCCGATCCGCTCAAAACACAAGCGAATCGAAGCACCATCTTCTTTGAGTTCTATTGCCTTGAAACCGCATCCAATGACCAGAGATTGAATTTCCGACATACGAAAGAACCTGCTTTTCATACCTAACATCCATTCAAGCAAGGCAACGATCTTCACTGTAAACTTTTTGATATTGGGCTCAAAGATGTAGAGAATACCGCCTTTGCGCAATAATCTGGCGCACTCCCCGATCGCTTCTTCCCGATTTTGGAAATGGTGATAAGCATCCGCTATTAGAATACCGGCAACACATCCTTGGCGAAAAGGCAAGCGTACAGCATCTGCACCCACTACCCATAGTCCTGCTCTTTTGGTGGATTGCAGCAGCATCTTCATCGATGCATCGGCAACCAATACCTTCCTTTTTCCATTCTGTAGCGAGACTGCCATCCGTCCGGTTCCCCCACCGATATCCACAATGATACCTTCATCCGCGAATCCACCCTGCTGGCAAAGTTCGCCCAGAGCAGGGTGGAAAACATGATCATAAATAGGCGCGGTCAGGTTGAAAAAACCGATCTTTCTAGATGATGGCAAGGTCCTTCCCAACTTTCTCAAAGATTCGCAGCACTTTTTCAATCTGTTCATCTGTTTGAGTAGCCATGTAGCTTGTTCTCAGTAATTGCTGTCCCGCTGGTACAGCTGGAGAGACCACTGGATTTACAAAAACTCCGTTTTCAAACAATGCTTTCCATGTCATGAATGTGAGGGTATCATCTCCAATGATGACCGGAACAATGGGTGTTACCGAATCACCAATATTAAAGCCCATCCTGCGTAATTCAGTTCGAATTGTCTCACCAATAGCATTTACCCGATCAACTCGTTCTGGCTCGGCTCTGATAACTTTGATCGCTTCAAGAACAGAAGCAGCATTGGAAGCAGGAATGCTGGCACTAAATATAAGGGCACGTGCAGTGTGTTTTATATAATGGACGATATCGCTATCTCCTGCTATAAAACCACCCAAAGAAGCGAAGGATTTGCTGAATGTGGACATAATCAGATCTACATCGTCATCCATTCCAAATTCATGCGCGGTTCCTTTCCCTCCACCAGTCACACCCATGCCATGTGCATCATCCACCATGATGCGGGCACCATACTTCTTTGCCAACGGGATTATTTGAGGGAGATCGGCCAGATCCCCACCCATGGAAAACACACCGTCAACAACGACCAGTTTGCCATTGTTCTCAGGAATGGATTTTAAAACCCGCTCAAGATGTTCAACGTCATTATGACGAAAACGTTCGATCTTGCCATATCCGAGACGGGCTCCATCCACAATACTAGCGTGGTCTTCTTTATCAAGAATTACTATATCATCCCTAGTTACCAGACTGCTAATAGTTCCCAGGTTAGTTTGCATACCAGTTGAGAAAACCAGTGCTTCTTCTTTGCCAACAAAATCAGCCAGTTCTTTCTCAAGCTGCTCATGCAATTCCAAAGTGCCGTTCAAGAATCTGGAACCGGTACAGCTTGTGCCAAAGCGTTCAATAGCTTTAATGGCGGCTTCCTTCACTTTTGGATGCGTGGTAAGACCTAGATAATTATTGGAACCGCACATAATGATACGCTTCCCTTCATACACCACCTCTGTCCCCTCGTTTTCCGCCAGAGCAAGAAAGTAAGGGTAGATTCCTTTTGCCATAACAGCTTTCGCGTCGGTGTATTCTCTGCATTTTTTAAAAATATCCATGCGCTATGAATCCTTTCGCTTTAATCCAAGATGAATAACCCTTGTATTATAAAAGCGATATGGAGTTAAATGGGAATTTTAAAGTTAAAATAATAGAAAATAAAAATAATAGGAATTGAATATGTATGCTGGTATAGAAGCAGGCGGAACAAAATTTAATTGTATTATTGCAGAAGATCCTCAAAACATTCTAACTGAAACGAGAATTCCCACCACCACCCCGCATGAAACCCTCACCAATGTCATAGATTTCTTTCTCAAAGAAGCCCTTTCCAGAAATGTAACATTGAAATCCTTGGGAATTGGATCATTTGGTCCCCTGGATTTGAATAAACAGTCACCACATTATGGGTGCATCACATCCACACCCAAAACTGCCTGGCAGAATGTAAATATTGTGAAAGAACTAGAAGACAGGCTTCACTTACCTGTTGAGTTGGATACTGATGTAAATGCAGCTGCGCTGGGTGAATTATGTTGGGGTGCCGGACAGGGATGGCAGAACATTCTTTACATCACCATAGGTACAGGTATTGGAGGAGGTGCCATCATTGCAGGCAAACCCTACCATGGTCTTTTACATCCGGAAATGGGTCATATTTTCCTCACACAATCCTCCACCAAAGACAACTTTAAAGGGGTCTGTCCCTATCATTCTCATTGTTTTGAAGGATTGGCAAGTGGTCCCGCTTTGAAAGCGCAATGGGGACAGGATGCTGCTTTAATAGAATCGCATCATCCTGCCTGGGATCAGGAGGCTTTTTATATTGCCCAAGCATTGAGTATCTATATCAGTATTTTGTCCCCGGAAATCATCATTCTGGGAGGCGGGGTAATGCAACAAACTCATCTTTTCCCGTTAATTCGCACCAAAGTCATCGAATTGCTAAATGGTTATTTGCAAACTCCTGCCATCCTTGAGAACATAGAGCATTATATTGTCCCACCAGGATTAGGCACTCAATCGGGGGTATTGGGAGCGATTGCACTGGCGCGTTCGCTGGATGCTTAACTCTCGAATTCTAAATTTAGTGATTTAAGATCATCATCTTGCAGATGGATATGCAATACCTTGCGTTTTGTAACATCCAGCGCTTCGATATCACCCAGTGCTTGTGCATGAATAAGTTGTTCGAAGGTGATACCAAGATCAGGCACTATGATATGTTCTTCTTCAGTAGTAGTGATTACGATAAAGTAACCATTATTCTTACCGCCTTTATGTAGTTGCCCGGTAGAATGCAAGAAGCGCGGTCCAAAGCCCAGGGTAGTGGCAACACCAAATTGCTCACCGATTCTCTGTCTAAGATTCTGCAATAGGATTTGATTATTCTCGTCTCGTTCCACAAATGCGTTCAGCGCCACATAGCTATCAGGGGATATACCGTTTAGGAATTGTTGTAATATCTCTCTAAAGTTTTGACCCTTTATTTCGTTGATGGAGTTTGAGGATATCTGAATACTTTCATCTTCCCATAGGATATCTTCTTTTTCAAGCTTGCCCGTCTCCTGGATCATCTTGATCTTATTCTTGGTGCGTGTTTTGCTATCTTGGACATTCGGCTGGTCGAAAGCGTTCACTCCGATAATGGCGCAGGCGGTGGCAGTAGCGAATTCCCAGTGATAGAATTCCTGCACCAGTGCATTTTTTTCAGCCACTTCTAATACCAAACAGGGATGTCCGGTAGCTTTAAGATCTGCAATCCGTTGATCTTCCTCTCCACCCTGACGTAAATATACAAAGATACGGTCCTGGGTATAACGTGTCGCATCCCTGGCTGGTTCCAAATCAATCGGTAGGATGCCTTTTCCTTCTTTTCCACTGCTTTCTGCGATTAGCTGTTCAACCCACGAACCAAAAGGAAGCCATCCCTGATCAGTGATAATGGTTAGCTTATCCCTTCCATTACGATATGCTTCTCCGAGCACAGCTCCTAAAACCAGACCTGGATTTCTTCCGGCAGGCACACCTGAACCACATTTTTCCCGCAATGCCTGTGCTGATTTTAATAACGATGCAATATCACATCCGATCAAAGCGGCAGGAACGAGTCCGAAAGCAGTTAATGCGGAATAACGCCCTCCCACATTCGGGTCAGCATTGAAAACTGCCCGAAAATGATGTTCTTCTGCCAATTTTTGTAATGAGGTACCCGGATCAGTAACTGCAATGAAATGGCTGCCTGGTTCTTCAGTTCCTTCCGCAACCATTTGCCGCCAGGCGTACTGGAATCCAGCCATGACCTCCGCTGTTCCCCCAGATTTACTACTGATCAAGAAGATCGTTTTCTCGATACCAGCCCATGTGAACAGGTGCTCTATCTGGGATGGATCCGTTGAATCCAATATGCGCAGTTCAAGTCCGTTTCCCTGTTTTCCCAGGATCTTGCTCATTACCTCTGCCGCCAGAGAAGATCCGCCCATGCCAATTAGAACAGCATGAAGATATCCTTCTTTATGAAGAATTTTCGTAAGGTTTTCTAATTCAGGGACTAATGAAAATCCATTTTCTGGAGCTTCCAACCAGTCCAATCGGATTTTCGCTTCCATTTGCCCGGCTTCATCCTTAGTCCACAAGTCAGCCTGTTTGGCAAACATTCTTGTACAGAATTGATCTCGATCTAGGATTGCAACACGATCTATTGTCGCCTGCTGCAGAGGACCCAATTCGCGAACTGCTTTAGTACGTTGATCTTCCAAGGCTTCCATCATTTCCGTAAAAGCATCTATGAATTGCTGGACTCCCTCACGTTCAAGTTCCGTGGCAACCTCTTCAAGATCAATACCCAATCCAGATAATGTTTTTACAATCTTGGCTTCCTCTGTTGAAAGGCCAGAAAGCTTATCCACAACCTTGCCATGCTCTGTAAATGCTTCCAGAGTAACAGGAGGAATAGTATTAACTGTGTCAGCGCCGATTAATTCCTCTACATACAACACATCGCGATAATCCAGATTCTTTGTGCTGGTAGAAGCCCATAGTGGTCTTTGAAGTTGGGCGCCTTTTTTCTTTAAAGCAAGGAAGCGCTCCCCCTGAAATACTCGCTTGAAACTGCCATATGCCTGTCTGGCATTAGCAATAGCCGCTTTACCGAATAAATCATCTGTTTGAGAAGTAGATAGATCCGCTAAAAGTTTATCGATCTTCGTATCAAAACGGGAAACGAAGAAAGAAGCTACGGATGCGATGCCAGAGATTTCCTTTCCTTCCCGAAGACGATCCTCTAGACCACTCAGATAAGCATCCATCACTTTCCTATAACGTTCTATAGAAAAGATCAGTGTCACATTGACATTGATTCCCGCCGCTATGCTGGCACGGATTGCTGGAATACCCTCTACGGTAGCTGGGATTTTTATCATTAAGTTTGTCCGATCCACAGCTTTCCATAAACGCCTGGCTTCCGAGATGGTGGCATTGGTATCATATGCTAAACGTGGATCGACCTCCAAACTTACAAAACCATCTTTTCTCCTACAATTCTTATATGTAGGAAGCAGATAATCTGCAGCTTTTTGAATATCCTCTACTACCAAGTTCTCATAAATCTGAGGGGTATTCCAACCTGCCCAAGCCATGGTTTTCAGGGGTTGTTGATAGCTGAGGGAACTCAAAATAGCTTTTTTGAAAATTGATGGATTTGAAGTAATGCCGGAGATTATGCCGGCATTAACATATCGTTCGATCGTCCCATCTTCAAGCAAATCCCGCTGGATATTGTCATACCATATGGATTGACCAATCTTTGACAAAGTTGCAAATTTATCCATCATTCCCCCATGTAAGTCCCTGATTCGATTGCTTTGATTTTTCCACGGCGCTTCTGATGCCGTTCCATTTCCTCGGTTTGCGCATTGAGAAAACTGATCACGATCTCACGCGCCAATTCCGGACCAATCACGCGACCACCCAAACACAGCACGTTCATTCCATCATGCTCCACACCCTGGTGAGCCGAATAAGTATCATGGCATACCCCGGCATATATTCCATTCATTTTGTTGGAAGCGATACATGCGCCAATCCCGGAACCACAGATAGTGATCCCGCGTACTGCCAGTCCGTCTTGGATCGTTTTCCCCACCTTGTATGCAAAATCCGGATAATCTACCGATTTGGCATCGGAAAAAGTACCGACGTCGAGTACTTCGTGTCCTAATTCATTGACAGTGTCAACCACGGTTTGCTTTAAGAGAAATCCTGCATGATCTGTCCCAACTGCTACTTTCATTTTCGATCCTTTCAACTGAAAAGTTTTAAGGTTTGATCTACCACATTCTCCACCGTGAAACCAAATTTTTCGAATAAGACTTCTGCCGGAGCAGAAGCGCCGTAGTGTTCAAGCCCGATCATGATGCCCTTTTCACCCAACCATTTTTCCCAACCTTGTTTAATACCGGCTTCGATCGCAACCCTATTTTGAACAGATGGGAGCAAGACGGAATCCTGATATTCCTTAGGCTGCTTGCTGAATAATTCCCAGGATGGGAAGGAAATCACGCGTACAGATTTCCCTTTTTCAACCAACGCTTTGGCTGCATCGATTGCAAGCTGCACTTCCGATCCGGTCGCCATGAGAATTATTTCAACACTACCCTTCCCCAGATCTGCCAATACATAAGCACCTTTCAATAACCCATCCGCAGAACTATATACGGAACGATCAATGGTTGGTAAATCTTGACGGCTGAGCACCAAGACAGTCGGACCATCCTTCCGTTTTATGGCTGATTTCCATGCTTGGCTTACTTCGTTCGCATCTGCTGGACGGATAGTGACAAGATTAGGAATCGCTCGTAAAGCCGCTAAATGTTCCACTGGTTGGTGGGTTGGTCCATCTTCACCCAAACCAATACTGTCATGGGTAAAGACCCATACCACTGGATAATGGGATAATGCCGAGACTCTGATCGCAGGGCGCATATAATCGGAAAAGACCAAGAAAGTCGCTCCATAAGGGATCAATCCCTCATGAACTGCCATGCCATTTAACACTGATCCCATACCATGTTCGCGAACCCCGAAGTGGAGATTCGCACCAACGCGATCGCTCGCAGAAAAAATTCCACTTTCATCCATCCAAGTCTTGGTGGATGGTGTTAGATCAGCTGAACCACCCATCATCTCCGGAAGTATTTTTGCAATAACATTAATCACTTTCCCGGAAGAAACACGGGTAGCCATACCTTTCATATCCGCTGGAAATACTGGAAGATTTTTCTCCCATTCGTTCGGCAGTTCTCCCGCTATCCTACGTTTGAGTTCGGACGCCTTCTTTGGATATTTTTCTTGATATTTCTTAACCAGTTCATTCCATTCAGTCTCGTATTTTTCACCATTCACGCGAATTTCCTGATATACAGCTAAGACATCTTCTGGAATGAAGAAATGCGGTTCCACAGGCCAATCCTGCGCTTCCTTCGATGCATCAATTTCGCTCCATCCCGGAGGGCTACCATGAGCTCCTGCGGTATCTTGTTTGGTGGGTAAACTGTACCCAATATGAGTACGGCAAATAATGATAGAGGGACGCGGATCTTGCTTTGCTGCACTGATCGCTTTATCGATCGCATTCACATCATTACCATTTTCTACATGCTGTACATGCCACCCATACGCCTCAAAACGTTTGGCACGATCTTCGGTAAATGCCAGGTCAGTTGAACCATCGATGGAAATGCGATTATCATCATAAAGATAGATCAATTTACCCAACTTCAGTGTTCCTGCCAAAGATGCAGCTTCTGAAGCCACACCTTCCATGAGATCGCCATCTGTCACAATAGCATACACATAATGATCGACCACATCAAACTGTGGTTCATTGAATTCAGCCCCCATATGCGCTTCGGCGATCGCCATACCTACTCCATTGGCAAATCCCTGTCCCAATGGTCCGGTGGTCGTTTCCACACCCGGGGTTAATCCATACTCTGGATGGCCGGGGGTCAAGCTGCCCCATTGACGGAAATGTTTCAATTCATCCAAACTTAAGTCAAAGCCCGAGAGATGGAGCAATGAATAAACGAGCATCGATCCATGCCCGCCAGAAAGAACAAACCGGTCCCGGTTGAACCAATTTGGATTTTTAGGGTTGACTTTGAGATGCCGAGTCCAGATAGTATATGCAATCGCTGCTGTACCCATCGGTAATCCAGGGTGCCCTGAATTAGCAGTCTGGACACCATCAACTGATAAATATCGCAATGTTTTAATTGCTCTTGATTCCAGATCTTTATTTGTGCTCATGTTTTTTCCTTGGAATAATAAATTTTTGTTATTCTACCATGCGGTTAAATTCTAAATCAACCCTATCAGTGACACCCTATCAGTGAGCACTTCGGCAAGTACCCACAGATCTAATTACAGTTTTCTCCGTTTTAGACGCAGACTGTTGGTAACTACAAACACACTGGAAAATGCCATGGCACCGGCTGCGAACATAGGGCTCAGATAGCCCATGGCAGCTACTGGAATGAGGATCACATTATAAAAGAAAGCCCAAAACAGGTTTTGCTTGATCGTGCTAAGAGTTTTTCGAGAAAGTTTGATAGCATCCACTACTTTACCAAGTTCACTACTAAGCAACGTGATAGGAGCAGTGGAAAGTGCCACATCCGTCCCCGTACCTACTGCAATGCCAATATCAGCTTGTGCCAGAGCCGGAGCATCGTTCACGCCATCCCCCACCATCGTCACATTCTTTCCATGATTCTGCAAGGTTTTTATCGCATCTGCTTTTCCCATCGGTAATACATCTGCCATCACAGTATCGATGCCCGCCTGGTATGCAATCGCTTCAGCAGTGGCTTGATTGTCGCCGGTCAACAGCACCACCTGTATACCCATCGCTTTTAGCGCTCGCACTGTTTCGATAGATTCCGACTTGATCTGATCTGCAATTCCAAAAATACCTACCAGTTCGCCATCTACCGCAATATAAATTCCTGTTTGAGCATTTTCCTGAAGCAGTTTTTTTAACTTCTTGTCCACGTTATTTAGAATATTGTTTTCCTTTAAAAAACGCTCATTCCCGATTTGAATGACCCTGTTGTCGATCTTTGCAGATACACCCATTCCGGGAAATGCACGAAAGTCAGTCATAGGTGATAATTTCAACCCTCGATTGCCCGCTTCTGCCAGCAGTGCATCCCCTAAGACATGTTCGCTTCCATTCTCAACGCTGGCAGCCATTTGCAATAATTCATTCTCGCCGTAACGTGTGCCGATCACAAAGATATCGATGACTGTGGGTTGTCCTTTTGTGATCGTACCGGTCTTATCAAAAACCAATATGTCTACCCTTCCTGCTTTTTCCAGAGATTCGGCGGACCGGAACAGGATTCCCATCTCTGCTCCTCTTCCCGAACCTACCATGACCGCGGTAGGGGTGGCTAAACCCATGGCGCAGGGGCAAGCAATCACCAGAACTGCGGTCATATTGATCAAAGCTCGTGAGAATAGGGTCTGTTCAGGATCACTTACAGGGATCTGTAGGATAAAATACCACAGTAAAAATGTGATTGCTGCCAACAAGATCACGATCGGCACAAAATATGCAGAAACGGTATCTGCCAACCGTTGAATGGGAGCTTTGCTGCTCTGTGCTTCTTCCACCATTTTAATGATCTGGGAGAGTACCGTATCTTTCCCGATCTTAGTCGCCTTGAATGTGATCAAGCCCTGTTTGTTGATAGTTCCCCCGATCACCTGATCCCCCTGAGTCTTACTGACCGGCAAAGATTCACCGGTGATCAGCGATTCATCTATAGAGGTATGCCCCTCGATGACTTCACCATCAACCGCGATCTTTTCACCGGGGCGAACAATAATAACATCTCCGATTTGAATTTCTTCGGCGGGGATCTTTATCTCTTTCCCATTCTTCTTAACTGTGGCTTGTTTTACCTGTAAGTTGACCAGTTTCTTGATCGCTTCACTGGTTCTCCCTTTGGCTTTTACTTCCAGAAATTTACCTACGCGGATCAAAGTAATGATCATGGCAGATGTCTCAAAATATACGTGCCCTTTGACTAACCCGCTCATAACCAGAATGGAAAATATATAAGCAACTGAAGAACCCAAGGCAATCAATACATCCATATTGGCAGATCCACCTCGCAAAGATTTGATTGCACCCTGGTAATATTGGGCACCCACATAAAACTGCACCGGGGTTGCCAGTATCAGAAAGAAATAGTTCAACCAACCAGTATTACCCAGAAACTGTGGCAACAAGCCAAAATCACGAGCCATGGATAAAATAAACAGCGGTATAGTGAAAAACAATCCTATTATCAACAAGGTACGCTGTTTCTTGATCTCTCGCTCCCGTGCGGATTGTTCAGAATCGATCGCTCCATCCGGGATGATTGGGGTAAAGCCCAGTTTTCGGATGACCTTATGAATTTCCTGGATATCGATGATGGTCGGGATATATGTGACAGAGATCTCTTCTTTTACAACATTCCCATTCACACCGGTAATACCATCTAACTCAGATAGCTTTTTTACGATTCGACCAACTTCATGGGTATCACTAAGCTTTTCAAGCAGAATATCATTTTTTACCTGTAAAACCCCATAGCCGGCGCGTTCTACTCTTTTTACCAGCGCATCCAGATTGGTTTCATCTTCTGCAAAATTTACCACCGCACGTTCTGAAGAAAGATTGACAGATACTTGTGAAACACCTTTATCTTTCTTAAGATTACGTTCAATGGTTGCCACACAATTAGCGCAGGTCATCCCCTGGATTGGTAAAATGATATTCTTTGTTTTTTCCATGTTTAATCCTTATGTCTAGCTTTCAACAGGATATCCAATTTCATCCAGTGTCTCTAGAATGGTTTTTTCAAGCTCTGGGTTATCAAAAGTAATACTTACCTTCTTTGAATCCAGATCGGCTTCCACATTTTGAACACCTTCCAATTCAGACAACTCCATCTTGATGGTATATACACAATGCTGACAGTGAATACTTGGCACAGAATAGGTCTTGTTCATTTTCGTTTTTCCTTTCAAGTTTCTGCAAGAATTATATTACATGATTATTTTCATAATTATTAACATATTTACAGAATCCCTCTTGACATCAGGAGATAATCCAGTAGGATAAAATTAATTAGAAATGAAAAAATTAACCGGGAAAACCATTTTCGTCACAGGCGCCGCTAAACGCATTGGGCGCGAACTCGCCTTGGCAGCAGCATGCGAAGGTGCTGATATCATCCTGCATTACAGGAATTCAAAGGACGATGCACTTTCTACTAAATCCGCTATAGAGACACTGGGCACTCAATGCATACTTGTTCAGGCTGACTTCTCCGATCCCGAAAAAGGTCTTCATAAATTATCTTCTATCTTATCTGAAAATAAGATTGATGGCTTGGTTAACAACGCATCCATGTTTCGGCAAAATCATTTACTGGATGCTTCACTGGCAGATTGGAACGCCCATTTTGCAGTCAACTTGACCATACCTTTTCTACTCACACAGGCGTATGCCAACTCACCAGCAAACCATCAGGGAAAAATTATCAATATGTTAGATTGGAGGGCATTAAGACCTGGATATGATCATTTTGCCTATACCATCAGCAAAGCTGGACTAGTATCTCTGACCGAAGCATGCGCGTTGGCACTGGCACCCAATTTTCAGGTGAATGGACTGGCACTGGGCGCCATCTTACCCCCCTCGGATGGTGGGGACAGCGATACAATCATCAATTCCGTACCTGCACGTCGTTGGGCAGACATGGAAGAAATAACAGAGACATTCCTGTTTTTACTGACTGCCCCAACCTATCTCACCGGTGAGATCATTCACATTGACGGAGGAAGACACCTGGTCTAATATGATTATGGATAAAATATTTATTAAAGACTTAATGGTGCGTGGCATTATTGGCATCAGCGAGCGTGAGCGATCTCAACCGCAAGATATTATGGTAAATGTCACCTTGTACACCAATATCACCTATGGATCTCAAACCGACAACATTGACAATTGTGTAAATTATCGCACCGTTGCCAAATCCATTATTGCATTTGTTGAGAAAACTGCCCGCTATACTGTAGAAGCATTAGCACAGGATATTGCTGATATTTGTTTGAAAACCGAAAATGTAGAAAAAGTCAAAGTTATGGTTGAAAAGCCAGGAGCAGTGCGTTTTTCAAGATCAGTGGGAGTGGAGATAACCAGAAGCAAAGAAAAGTCGTAACATGCATCAGGCTTATCTTTTGATCGGATCCAATATTCAATCGCAGCAAAACATTCAAGCTGCTCTTAGAATATTGAATGGTAGTTGCTTGATCAAAAGATGTTCGAAAATTTGGAAAACCCCTGCTTATGGCAGTGCCGGGCCTGATTTCTTGAATATTGCGGTCCTGATCGGTACCCCCTTGGAAAAAGATCAGATCAAAACACAAATAATCACCTCAATTGAGATGAAACTGAAAAGAAAACGTTACCCAAATAAAAACGCACCACGCACAATCGATGTCGATATTATCATCTTCGATGACGAAGTGGTTGATCAGGGATTATGGCATAAATTCTTCATCGCTGTTCCGGTGGCTGATTTATTACCAGAATTGAAAAACCCTGATTCCGGCAAATCCTTGCATGAAATTGCACAAGAAATGATCAATCAGGGTCTGGCTGTTTTTTACTCAGATTGTTTATAAAGTTAGAATTCTAACGGTCGGGCTCCGCGAGAGATATTATCCAGAAATTCCATACGGGTAGCTTCCCTATTTCTGAAAGCACCCAGCATGGATGAAGTGGTCATACGCGCATCGTGCTTGCGTACCCCCCGTACCATAGCGCACATATGGACAGCTTCGACCACAACCGCAACACCACGTGGTTTGAGCAGAACATTGATAAAATCAGCGATCTGGCGGGTCATACGTTCCTGCACCTGCAATCTGCGTGAAAACATATCCACAATGCGAGGGATCTTCGATAATCCGATCACCCTTTTATTGGGAAGATACGCAACATGGGCTCTCCCCAAGAATGGTAGCATATGATGCTCACACATGCTGAAAAATTCAATATCTCGCACGATCACCATATCATCATATTCCACACTGAACAACGCCTTGTTCACCAGTTTAATGGGGTCGGTCCGATAGCCCTCTAGCATTTCGCGGTAAGCTCTGGCGACTCGGTCAGGTGTTTTCTCTAACCCCTCCCGTGATTTATCCTCACCGATCGCATCTAGAATATCCTCAACGGCTTTCTCGATTTTTTTTGTATCGACTTCCGAATCACAAAAAAGATCGGCAAATTGAAATAATTCTGACTCATTACATTCCACTCGTGCCATATCTGGTCCTTTCAATTTAATTTAGTGATTTCTATCAAGTAGTTCGTCGGTCAATTGAACAATTGCATTCAATGCATTTGGATTACCAGCAACTGTTTCGATCATTGAAAGTGCTTTATTATTATAATATGCAGCTTTATTCAGAGTTTGCTGCTGGATATCATATTGATCTAGCAATACAACCATTTCAAGGAGTTGCTTGGGCGAAAATTCTTCATTATCTAACCAGGCCTGCTTGAATTCAGGGATTTGTTGAATTCCCAACAACACTGGGTAGCTAACCTTTTTTTCGATCAGATCGCTGGAGCACAGCTTGCCAGTTTGTGATTCGTCTCCCCAGATGCCCAGCCAATCATCATAAATTTGAAAAGCCAAACCTAGATTTAATCCAAATAAATGTAATTTATTTCGAATCCTTTTTTCCTCGTTAAAAACGATTGCGCTGATCTCACTGCTGAAAGCCAGCAGCACTCCTGTCTTTCCTGTGATCATTCTTATATAATCGTCCAGCGTAACTGATACTTGACCTTCATAAGCCATATCCATCTGTTGTCCTTGGAAAAGTGAAAAAGCAGTTTGCATAAAAGCCTGTGAACCTTGCAAAATATCTTTCTCATCGATCCCTTCGGGTACTGTTTGCATGGTCTTACCCGCGATTGCAAAAAGTGCATCTCCGATGTTGATCGCTTTCTCAACTCCCCAGCGTTTCCATACGGTTGCTCTCCCCCTTCGAAGGATGCTGTGATCTTCAACATCATCATGGATCAATGAAAGATTATGCAGTATTTCTACCGCACAAGCAGCTGGTAGTACCTTGTGCCAATCTTGCTCCAGCAATTCTGCGCCCAAAAGAATTAATAATGGACGAATAAATTTTCCATGTTTTTGTATGTCATTTTTTTCAGAGAAGCCAAAATGAAAATAGATCGCATCTTTTAACTCTGGATAACTTTTATCAAGCATCGTTTTTAATGTTACAAACAATTCACTCTCTATCATCGGAATGAACAGTTTCCGATATTCTTCCAATGACATATTATCGTTTTCCTAATGGGGTTTTCTGTAACGATGAAATATTTGGCGCTCCCGCAACGAACATACTGATGCGCAGACCGATGATTATTTCATTGATTTTGTCAATCAATCTCGCTTCCGATATAGATGCAGCCCGTAGAAACATACCAGCAAATCCACAGTTACATGCACCCAACGCAATACATTTTGCGACATCCACGCCACTCCGCAACCCTCCCGAAGCGAAGATTGGCAATTCCGGGCATGCTTCGCGCACGTCGATGATCGATTGCGCTGTGCTAATGCCCCAATCACGAAACGAAGAAGCAATGTTTCTATATACCTCATCTTCCATGCGATTTTTCTCGACCTCCGACCAAGACGTCCCTCCTGCACCTGCCACATCGATCACTGCGACTCCGCTCTCCACTAACTTTTTAGCAGTTGCAAGCGAAATTCCCCAACCCACTTCTTTGATGACAACCGGCACTGGAACACGATGGCAAACTTCTGCGATCTTTTTTTGTAACCCGGAAAAATTAGTGTCACCTTCCGACTGTAAAGCTTCTTGTAGAGGATTCAAGTGCAGAATGAGCGCATCAGCACCGATGCTCTCAACAATAGCTTTACAATCATCAGGGGAGATCGAATAATTCAACTGCACTGCGCCAATATTTGCCATCAAGATTATATCGGGAGCATATTTCCTGATATCAAAAAATGCCATTTTTCTTTCTTCCTCGAGCCCGATGCGTTGCGAACCGACCCCCATACCAATTCCAAAACTTTGTGCTACTGAAGCTAACTTTTCATTGATCACAAGTGTCTCTTTAGTACCACCAATCATGGACGAAATAAAGATGGGTGCTTTTTGCGATTTCCCAAATAGTTTCAATGAGGTATCTATTTGTTTCAGGTCAAGTTCCGGGAGAGCCTGATGTTCAAAATAATAACGTTCTAATCCATTCGAAATAGCAGAATTGACATCTTCTTCAAGATTTATTCTTAAATGATCTTCTTTCCGTCTATCGATCTTATTTTTCATTGATTTTGCAACACTTCTTGATTTTATGTGTTTAATACTATAATTGATTTTACATTTAAATTGTATTTGGAGGTACCTGCATGAGTGATGTATTGAAAGGTGTAAAAGAAGTGATCGTGGATGTCCTGAAGGTCGATGAAAAAGATATCTCACTGGGAACAAGTTTTGTGGATGACCTAAAAGCTGATTCCATGGATCAATTCTTCCTCATCGACGGACTCTGTGAGAAATTTGACCTGTCGATTTCTGATGAAGATGCCAGGAATATCAAGACTGTCAAAGATGCAGTTGACTTTATTGAAAAAAAGTAGCGCATCAAATTGATCTATCTTAGAGAAGAGCAGGAATATCTTCTGGGTATTCCGCAACTTTGACACCAGCTTTTCTAAACAGTTCGATCTTTTGCATAGCGGAACCTGCTCTTCCTTCGATAATTGCACCTGCGTGTCCCATTCTCTTGCCTTTGGGGGCAGTTCTTCCAGCTATGTAGGCTACGACAGGTTTCGTCATTTCGGTGGCAATGTAATCAGCAGCAAGTTCTTCTTCTTTGCCACCAATCTCTCCGATCAAAATCACTTTTTCAGTATCTGCATCTTGATCAAACATTGAAAGGATATCGATAAAGCTTGATCCGATAATAGCATCACCCCCGATTCCCACACAAGTGGACACTCCTTTTTCATTTTCTTTCAACGCATGCAATACTTCATATGTGAGCGTTCCTGAGCGAGATACGACCCCGATATTCCCGGGAAGGGCAATATTCCCGGGGATAATACCAACCTTTGCTTGTCCAGGGGTAATGATTCCTGGTGAGTTTGGACCAATCAGAATCGAATTAGAGGTTCTGAGAATGGATTTGATCTTCAACATGTCCATAGCGGGGATACCTTCTGTGATACATATGATCAATTCCATTTGCGATTCAATTGCCTCATAAATAGCATCAAAGGAAAACTTTGCTGGGACAAAAATGACGCTCACATTCGCTCCAGTCGCCTTCACTGCGGTTTGAACCGTATCAAAGATAGGGACCTTTTCATCCAAAACCCATTCCCCACCCTTGCCTGGTGTCACACCGGCAACAATGTTGGTACCATTCTCACGCATTTGCTCGCTATGGAACAAACCTTCTTTACCAGTTATTCCCTGAACCAGCAGACGGGTTTCGCGATCGATGAGAATGCTCATAATTTCTTCCCTACTACCAGGTTGATCGCCAATTGGGCTGCCTCAGTTAACGAATGCCCTACCGGTAATTTACGCTTTTCCAGGATCTTGTAACCTTCCTCGGCATTGGTACCCGCCAGGCGCACCACAATAGGTATTTTTATCTTTTTTTGTTCTTCCATGGCAATGGTAATGCCCTGTGCAATTTCATCGCAACGGGTTATTCCCCCAAAAATATTCACCAAGATTGCTGAAACTTTTTCATCCGACAACAAGATTCGAAACGCGGAAGATACCTTTTCTGCGCTGGCACCTCCCCCTATATCAAGGAAGTTTGCTGGTTCTCCACCTTTCAATTTCAATATATCCATGGTTGCCATCGCCAACCCCGCCCCATTTACCAGGCAACCGATATTACCCGGCATATGTATATACGAAATACCATATTTTTGTGCTTCGATCTCGTAAGGATTTTCCATATCCAGATCGCGCAAGTCAGCCAATTCAGGATGCCGGAATAGCGCATTATCATCGATAGTCATCTTTCCATCCAGTGCCATCAACCCATTCCCCTCTGAGATAACCAACGGATTGATTTCTACCAATGATGCATCATACGATTCATAGATTTCCCATAATGCATTGGCTATCTGAGTGAATCTTCTCCAATGCTTTCTGGAAAGATCAATGGAAACTGCCAGGCAGCGGATCTGGAAATCGCACAAACCAACCAGTGGATCGATTTGAACACGTGAGACCTTCTCGGGAGCTTCTTCTGCCGTTTCTTCGATATCCATCCCTCCATAACTGGAAGCTATGATCACGGGAGACGCTTGCAACCGATCAGTGGCTATACCAAGGTAAAGTTCTTGCTGGATATCGACCGCTTCTTCAACCAGTACCTTGTGAATTGGAAATCCGTTGATTTCCATACCCATCATTTCAGTTGCGATTTCCTCAGCTTCATCCGGACTATTCGCCAATCGAATGCCACCCGCTTTACCTCTACCACCAACCAATACCTGGGCTTTAATCACAATCTTATCACCAAGATCTTCGGCTATCTGTTCAACATAACTTGCATTTAATGCGACTTGTCCTTTAGGGGTTGGGATTTCATACTTCGAGAAAATTTGTTTGACTTGATATTCTTGTATTTTCATTTTAATTTTATTTTATGGAATGTTGCCCACCTTTTGGGATTATAACATAGGCAAAGAAAAGAAAAAGCCCGATGAATATCACCGGGCTCAAAGTCACTTGATACTTCCCTACCCTTTGAGAAAGGATTCCAGAGCTTCTTTACTGATACGGTAAGCATTTCCAATTTTTCTTGCTTTCAATGAATTATCAGCAATAGCAGCTAGCACATCTTCTTCGGATACCCGCAAAATATTTGCCGCTTCTGCCGGGGTCATCACAGAAGGAATGCCAATCGGTACACTTTCAGGTGTAACAGAACTCTTTCCGGAATTTTTTAGCGATTCGGAGATCACATTTCCCAACCCCATACCAGCCCCGATGCCAGCGGTCAACCCTGCACCACCGCTTGGATTTTTGGCAGCATCGCGTAACGCATCGGCTGCTTGCAACTGAGTATAGGTATTCATATCTAGCATGCCCATTGCACGTAGTTCTTCTGCTGACTTGTCAGATGGTTTCAAATTGGCAATATAGAACGACTTGAGCGTCAAACCGATGGCAGCAAAATCATCCTGTGCTTTGGCGCGCACCCCAGCACTGACTTCTTCTGTCAAACCAATCAGATCCAGCACAGATTTCTTTCCGGTTGTTTCCCCTAAAAGATCCTGCAGTTTTGAAAGCAGCATGGCTTTCAAACGGGATTCGATATCTTCCATGCGGTACATACCCTGCGCTCCGACCAGTTGAGTGACCACCTGTTGCGAGTCCTTCACCTGGAAACTATAGGTGCCGAAACCCTGGATCAACGCAATACCCAGTCCAACTCCAGCATTGCGCACGATGATGGGTTGGGGTGTCCCCCATTTCTGATCAGCAAATTCTTTCTTAGAAACGTAGTAAACTTCGGCAGTGAAAGGAGTGCGATTATTGAAAGCTTTTCCTATCAGGTCAATCAATAGGGGAATATTAGCAGTTGTAATTGTATGCCTCCCCGGGCCTAAAACGTCCAAAGCTTTTCCATCACGAAAGAATACCACTTCTTGTGATTCACGGACAATCACCTGTGACCCAATACGAAGGTCAGCGACCCCCTGCTCTGGAAAACGATGAACGATTTCATCTTTCATCTCATTTGGGTATTCAACTACATCAAAAATTCTAGCCATTATATTTCTCCATTTATGGTTATTCAGTTATTTACTGATTTATTAACTTTCGCCTTCACCACTGAGTGAAAGGATCACTTCTTTGCGTTTTTCAAAGGTATCAATGCAGCTTTGAGCCAGGCTAACCAGATTTCGGATCGATGCCGGTAAGCCATCTGTTCCGACCGAACTTTGAATATTATCAATGGCATTAGCAACTTCATCTCCCAGATCAAGGAAATGCAGATCGTATTCATAGATGGCAGCTAATTCTTCTTGTTTCACTTTGATCGCGTCAAAGAAACCAGCATAGCCATAGGCAGCATTTTTAATCCGGTCAATGAACTGGCGCAATTTAATGGCAGCAGCCTCGATATCACCAACCACTTCGATTCCACCCTCAGAGATAAAAGATCGTTGTATTTCTGATGTCCGCTGCCATAAACTCTCAAACTGTGTAGCAATGGTTTCTCTTAAAAGCTTATCTGCAGATCGCCGATTGCTGCGTTCTGCATAGCCGTTGAAACCGGGAATCTTTCCGAGAATTTTCTTGAAGAAATCTTGTTCATCGGTCACACGCTGATAATAATCCGTCATTTTTTCCTCCACAAATTCATTTATCTTATCTTTAAATATTATATATTTCTTTTTATAATACGTAATCTATATAGATAAGTTGCGTAATACTGTTTTTACGTTATACTGGAAAAAGAGAGATTTCTATCATGAAAAGTTCATCTGATTTCGAAGCGAAAGGCATTATTGAATATATACTCATCGCCATCTTGATCATTTTGATCGTGCGTGTTTTGTATAATCTGTTAGGTCCCGCAGTAAAAGCGTTTATCGAAAATTTGTTAGAATCGGTTTCAACTTCTTAAATTCAACAATAATGATGTATGATATTAAGTAAGAGTCTGGATCAACGAGAGAAAGTGAGATGCAGGTAGCCCTACATAAAAATTCACAATGGCTAAAAGCATATTCTCTTGCCTGGAAGTTCGTTGACCTTGTTTATCCCCCTCAGTGTATTCAATGTAAGAAAATTGGCTATAGGATTTGCCCAACCTGCTGGCAACAGCGTATTTATTTTTCCGAAAAGATCTGCGCTGTTTGTGGCTCTCCACTGCAAGAAAATTCAATATGCCTAGGATGTGCAACTGAATCCCAAAGATTTGAAAAAATCCGATCATTAGGACCATACCAGGGGATCTTACGAAGTTTCATTCTTGCCATGAAATTCAAACGTGATCTTGGCTTACCCGAGTTGATCCTGCCAGACCTAGTTGCCCTCATCGAAAAATCAGGTTTTCCTGTTGATTGTCTTATTCCGGTTCCTTTGAGCAAAAAGCGTTTAAAACAGCGTGGTTACAATCAAGTTGTATTGTGGGGAATCCCATTAGGAAAGGTACTTGGCATTCCCTTCAATACAACCATTCTTACCCAAACTAAAGAAACAGCTTCTCAGGTTTCCCTTTCCGCAGAAGAGCGCTGGAAAAACATCCGCGGCGCCTTTTCTGTAGATATTGACCAAGTAGAAGGAAAGGATATTTTAATTCTGGATGATGTGATCACCACTGGGGCGACATTAGATGAATGTGCCCGGGTGTTAAGAAAGGCAGGTGCAAGGAAAATATCGGCTTTGACCATTGCTCGATCAACCATCAAAAATCATCACCCACAATAAGGAGGTACGTATGTCTGAAAAACCCGAGATCTTTGTGAAGAATCTGACATTAACAGATGATCTACAAGACTATGTGACCAAGAAAACAAAAAAAATGAATCGATACCTTAAAACGGTTGACGAAATTCGTGTTGATCTATCTTACGCAAAAACCGCCCGGGAATCTAACAATCGCTTCATCGCTCAGATCACATTACGAGGAAAAGGGTTCATCTTGCGTGCTGAAGAAAGAGCAGAAGATATGAATGCAGCGATTGATCTGGTGATCGATAAGATTCAACGCCAGATTGAACGTTATAAAGGGAAAAAGTATCTGAAACGGGCTGAATCCACCAGTACCGCTGAAATGACTTCAGAAATGGTAAATGCGGAATCCAATAGCGATCTCATTGCCCGTAGAAAAACCTTCACACTGATTCCGATGGATGAATGTGAGGCGATCGAACAAATGACATTACTTGGGCACGAGGATTTCTTTATTTTTTACAATGCCAACACTAACAAGATCAATGTCTTGTATAAACGCCGCGATGGGACCTATGGACTGATCATCCCTGAAATAGGCTAGCCTTTATCGAATTGTCGTTTGCATGCTATAATCTCACCGATTATTTAATTCACTACAAGGTGCAGGTATGATTGATGTAAACGAACTTAGAAAAGGTGTGACATTTCAGATCGACAATGATATTTACAAGGTCTTGGATTACCACCACAATAAACCGGGGAGAGGTGCGGCTACGATTCGCATCAAAGCTCGTAATTTGCGAACCGGAACTACTATCGAAAAGACCTTTGGTTCTGGAGAAAGGGTTCAGGATATTCGTTTGGAATATCACACAGTACAATTCCTTTATTCTGATGGCGACCTCTACTACTTCATGGATACTGAGACCTTTGAACAACCGGGTATCGGCAAGGAGCTATTGGGTGACAATATAGCTTACCTTAAGGAAGGTACAGAGGTTAAGCTGACATATTTCGGCACTGAACCAATTGATGTTGAGATGCCCACCACAGTAGATTTTAAAGTCATCGAGTCTGAAGCAGCTGTTAGGGGCGACACTGCTACTGGTGTTAGTAAAAAGGTAAAGGTTGATACGGGTTTTGAATTCAGTGTGCCAGCTTTCATCAATAACGGTGACATCATCAGAGTCGATACAAGAACTGGCGAATATGTAACACGTGTTCAGAATTAATATTATATACCCCCCAACATAGAATCCCACAGAAATGTGGGATTTTCATTTATATATGAAATCTCTTAATAATATGGCAAATGAATGCTTTATAGATTATGTTAATGAATGATTGGTATAATCTCACATGAATTCATGTAATATGGAGGTTTAGGTGAAACCTAGTTTTCAAACTAATTTTGTATATCTGTTAATTCTCGTTGCAATACTTGCAATGGTTTTCTTAAATTTTAATAATGTCAATGCTACCAGTGAGATATCAATCAATGAGTTAGCTTCACAAATTCAAGCAGGGCAAATTTCGAAAATTGTCGAAGATGATAATTCGCTAACCATCGTTACGACTGACCAGCAGGAATTCACATCTACTAAAGAGAGCAATTCCACTTTAGTTGAACAGTTGATTCACTATGGTGTGACCGCCGAAGACCTACAATCTTCAACTCTATCCATTCAAATTAAACAACCTGGTTTGTGGACCAGTTTGTTATCACTCTTGAGCTACTTACTACCCTTCCTGTTCATTGCTATCGCTTTCTTCTTCATTTTCAGACAGGCACAAGGTAGTAATAATTCAGCCATGGCGTTTGGAAAATCAAGAGCAAGAATGTTCAGCGGTGATAAACCGAAGGTCACTTTTGCGGATGTGGCTGGGGTGGACGAAGCTAAAGAGGAACTGCAGGAAGTCGTTGAATTTCTACGAGAACCGCAGAAGTTCATTTCCCTCGGAGCACGTATTCCCAAAGGTGTCTTGCTGGTTGGACCTCCTGGAGGAGGAAAGACCCTTCTAGCAAAAGCAGTCTCAGGAGAAGCCGGTGTGCCTTTTTTCTCGATTTCCGGTTCAGAATTTGTTGAAATGTTCGTAGGTGTTGGTGCCAGCCGTGTACGTGACCTATTTGACCAAGCTAAAAAGCATTCCCCCTGCATCGTTTTCATTGATGAAATCGATGCGGTTGGTCGCCACCGTGGAGCAGGATTGGGTGGCAGTCACGACGAACGAGAACAGACCCTGAACCAGATGCTGGTTGAAATGGATGGCTTTGATACCGATACAAACGTGATCATTATGGCTGCTACAAATCGTCCAGATATCCTCGATCCGGCATTGATGCGCCCCGGTCGTTTTGACCGTCGCGTAGTGCTTGATCGACCGGATGTCCGTGGAAGAGAAGCTATCTTGAAAGTGCATGTCCGTGGAAAACCAATCGCTAAAGATGTTGATCTATCTGTCTTGGCTAAAGGAACACCTGGTTTTGTGGGGGCGGATATTGAAAACCTTGTTAATGAAGCCGCAATCTTGGCAGCACGCCATAATAAGAAAACCATTGACCAGATCGATTTTGAAGAAGCCATTGAACGTGTCATTGCGGGACCACAACGCAAGAGTCGGCTAATCCACGAAGACGAAAAACGTATCATCGCTTATCATGAAGCTGGTCATGCCATCGTTATTGCCTCCCTGCCTGAAGCTGATTTGGTACATAAGATATCGATCATTTCCCGTGGTATGGCTGCAGGTTATACCATTGCTCTACCCGATGATGATCACTCACTTACCTCTCGGAAGAAGATTATGGCAGAAATGACCGGATTGTTAGGTGGTCGCGCTGCGGAAGAATTGATCTTTAACGACATCACTTCCGGCGCTTCTAACGACATTGAAAATGTAACCAAATTAGCTCGTAAGATGGTGACTCGTTTGGGAATGAGTGCTGATCTTGGACCAATGGTCTACGGGCAAAAAGACGAATTAGTCTTCTTGGGTCGCGAAATCGGTGAACAGCGTGATTATTCAGAAGCTATCGCTGAAAAGATCGATGCAGAAGTACAGAAACTGGTCGAACAAGCCTATGTAGAAGCAAAGAATATTCTAAAAAAATACCGAAAACAACTTGAAGCGGTTGCAACTAAACTACTTGAAGTGGAGACTCTCAGCAAAGCTGAATTTGAAGCCATCTTCCCTCCCCCGGTAGAGAAAAATAATGGCGGAATTCCGCAATTAGCTAAAGCGTAAAAAAGAGAAAGGTCTTGATTGGCTCAAGACCTTTTTTCATTGTATTTTCTAATCAATTCCCTGCGCAGAATTTTTCCCACACTGGTACGAGGTATTTCATCAATAAAGATCACCTCTTTAGGAATTTTATAAGCAACCAGGCATTTGCGGCAGTGATCTCGCACAGTCTCTTTATCTAATTTCATACCCTCGTCCAATACAAGCCATGCGATCACTTTTTCATCTCCTGTTTCTTCTTGGATACCCGCAACAACCGCATTTTTAACCCCGTTAATTTGAAGTAATACCTCTTCAATCTCATTAGGCCATACCTGAAAACCACCAACTTTGATCAGGTCTTTTTTTCTGTCAACGAAATAGAAATAACCCTGTTCATCCATGCGCACGATATCCCCGGTGTGCAACCACCCATTCTTCAAAGTCAATTTTGACTCACTGCAATTTTGAAAATACCCAGCCATGATCTGAGGGCCACGAATGAGCAATTCGCCCTGTTCACCACAGTCCATAATTTTCTGGTCGTTCTCTACATCCACCACCATGCATTCCACATCCGGGAGCGGTAAACCAAATGATCCACCCTTATTTCGTCCCACCAGCGGATTGCAATGTGTTGCTGTGGGTGCTTCTGAAAGCCCATAACCTTCTACCAATTTTCCGCCTGTGATACGTTCGAACTCAGTTTTAACCCGCGGATGAAGCGGTGCAGATCCCGAGATGCAAGCTTTGATGGAGTGCAGATCATATTTACCTTCCTGCAGTTTCTTATTACAGATAATACTGGCATAGAAATTCGGCACGCCTGGAAAAAATGTCGCTTTTTTGTCGGTGATACTTTGAAGCAAAAAATCTTGATCTCGTGGATCAGGGAATAGCAGAATTTTGGCTGCTATTCTGATTCCCAACACCATCGCCAAAACCATCCCATAAACATGATAAAGAGGGATCATCGCTACAAAGGTTTCTGTTGCTACCTGCAAATCACACCAGGTTAGAAACTGTAATGTATTAGCAACAATGTTCTTGTGCAACCCTATGGCAGCTTTTGGGATTCCGGTCGTTCCACCTGAGTATTGGAAGATCGCTGGAGTTGCTGAACTGAATGAGAGATCAAGGTTAATGTTCTGGATTTCCTTCCGGATACAATCGTTAAAAGCAACCGGATGTTGGATTGAGCAGATTTCAGTATCTTCGATCTTGTCAAGTGTACTTCCAAAAGGATCGTCTTTTATGAAATCATTGTTTTCAGAGATAATCACACAATGGAACTGTCCTTTTTCAACAAGGTCGTGCAATAAATAATACTGATCTTCCATACAAATAAGGCAATGTACACCACAATCTCTGATGATCTTCTCAAATTCTGGTTTTTTGTAAAGCGGATTCATCGCCACCACAATTCCCTCAATTTTCAGTATTGCAAAAAAAGAAATCACAAATTGAGGTGAATTGGGGAAGATTATCCCTACCCGTTCTCCTTTTTTGAAACCATAAAAACGTAGCCATTTTGCCAGTGAGTCAGAGGCATAGTTGATCTGTCGATAGCTGTATTCCATTCCAAGGTAATCCAAGCAGACATTGTCAGGGTATTCCATTGAAGTCTTTTTAAGAATCTGCGGGATATTCAAGGTTGAATATGGCAAAGAAGGTGGTACAAAACGGTCATAATATTCCAACCACGGTTTTTGTTCATAAATATTCTTCATTGATCTATTTCTCTTTCCCATCCATTATTTGATGAAATGAATTTTATTAGATCCTCTACACCAGTATCGGCAACATCAAACCAGTGGATTCTTTTATCCGTAAACTTGAACCAGTTCGACTGGTGCCGGATAAAATTGCGGGTGCGACGTTTGATTGATATAACAGCTTCTTCCAAAGAAAGTTCTTGATTCAGATAGGCATAGATTTCTTTGTATCCTATCGCAGACATGGAGGGTAGTGTGGGTTCATATCCGTTGGCTACCAATTTCTTTACTTCATCGATAAATCCTTGTTGTAGCATTTTTTCTATGCGTGCATCTACCTGCTGATACAGATCGCTCCGCTGTCGATTCAATCCGATGATCTTATAGCTATATGGAGGGGGATTTTTTTCTTTCTGTTTTGAGAATAGTTCTCCACTGCTGAAGATCACCTCCAGCGCCCGGATGGATCGACGTACATTGTGTGGTTCGATCTTTTCAGCCGCTTTGGGGTCGATCATCTTCACATAACGAAATATATTTACCGCTCCGATCTCATCGGATAAGGTTTCCAATACCTCCCGTATTTGTGCGTTCGGTTTTGTTCGCGGAGGTTGCCAACCTTCTACAACACTCCATAAATACTGTCCTGTTCCACCTACTAGAAATGGAATTTTTTTTCTTTGATGAATTTCATTAATATATTGGTAGACATCCGATTGGAATACAGCCATGCTGATCAATGCGTCAGGATCCACCACATCAATCATGAAATGGGGAATCCCTTTTCTTTCAGCTTGCGTAGGCTTGGCTGTTCCGACATCCATCCCCCGATAGAGATAACGGGAATCAACAGAGATGATCTCTCCGTTAAAGTAATGAGCCAGTTCAATGGAGAATGCAGTCTTGCCAACCGCCGTAGGGCCCAAAATGACGACGACAGGGTTACTCACTGGTAATGGCATTTTCGATCCAATCATACTGCATGACATTTCCCTTTTTAAGAATCGAGATCACATCGATCCGCCAGAAGGAATCCAGCAGGTCATTCTCCTGTAAATAAAACAGACTGGAATTGATCAGGGCATTCCTTTTTTTCGCGGTGATACTCTCTTCAGGGAATCCATATTTCCGTGAGGTGCGCGTTTTTACTTCACAGAAAATCAGCAAATCTCCTTTTTTCCCTATAATATCGATCTCCCCATACGGCGTATAGTAGTTCATGGTAAGAACAGCCACTCCATTACTCTCAAGGTACCTGGCAGCCTGTTTTTCACCGGTTTTTCCAATTTGCATGGTACGCCTAGTCATAGTACTATCATAATTGAATTTCTTCCCAACGGGAGGGGAAAATCGCAACTATGAAAACAAAACAATACTCCATTTGGAATAGCCGAGGAACACTGACTTTCTTTATAGTTCTCATCGGAATCCTTCTCTTTACGGGATGTGAAGCAAATAACGATCAAATTGATCTATCCCTCTTAAAAACTTCTTCCGGCAGTTCTGACCTGATTGTTGAGGAATACGAGCTGGTAGACGTCGAAACAGATTCACCCACACATCTTGAGTTCACCCAGTGGTTAACTTCTGAAATGATCGATAAACGTACAGTATGGAAGAACCTTAACCCTGATCGCACCATTCAGGATATCAACACTGTCCTTTCGAAATATGGCTTCAGCATCAAGCATGAACCCATGCTATCTTCCTATACCTATCGCTTATTAGAAAACTATGCCATTCTCCTGAATGATATTTATCCGGTTGGGACTGCTACTGAAAATCAGAATCGGGATGATTTTGCTCTGCTAGTTCAAAATTATGAGGGAGAATCCTATCTTCTTCAAAAATCAGGGGTGCAGGAATGGCATCCGGATGATATTTTCGTCTATGCACCCATTTATTATCAGAACGAGTTGGTCTATCCGGTTGTTGATTCCAATATCCAAATAGTATCAGAAAGTGGAAATGTTATTTATGAAACTTCCCTGCCATCCAATCCTGTGATGGCTCCCATTCAATCTTTCCAGAGTTGGAATGGGCACTGGATATTGGAAAAAGAAGGGGAAGTGGTTATGGATGGGAAATCCTTGAATGAAGAACTCGGCTTTGATGAAATCTTTGAGTGGCGCATTATTCAGGGAGAACCTTTTTTCTTTGTATTTGCTGATGAAAGCAGCACCTACTCCATGGTTTATGCAGGGAAACTGCTTGACCAGAAGTATGATGACATTGCACATTATCAATGCTGCGAACCTGCTATGTTCAATCCGGACGGCACCAGTTACATGACCTGGTTTTATGCCGTACGCGATGGTAAGTGGTATTACGTGGAAGCAGGGATTTATCCAGAATTGGAGAAATGAACATTCCATATATCCCTCCGGGTAAATTTCTGCTAAAATTGGTGAAATTTTCCGAAGGGTTTCAATGGCGACAGCAGAGATCATTACAATCGGTACAGAATTGCTCTTGGGTGAAATTCCTGATACCAATTCCCAGTATCTAGCCAAGGCGCTGAATGATGAGGGTTTTGATGTCTTCCGCGTGACTACAGTTGGGGATAATGTCACGCGCATTTCCCAAGTTATTCGCGAAGCTTTACGGCGTAGTGATCTCATCATCACCACCGGTGGTTTGGGGCCTACAATTGATGATCCCACCCGCGATGCTGTTGCTCTGGCTTTTGATGTAAGCACAGTTTATCATGAAGAGTTATGGGAACAGATTGAAGCCCGTTTTCGAAGTTTCAACCGTCTTCCCACTGAGAATAATCAGCGGCAGGCTTACATACCAGCCAATGCCACTGCCATCGAAAATAAGGTTGGGACCGCACCGGCTTTCTATATTGTTCATCAGGATATATTTTTATGCTCCCTGCCGGGAGTGCCTTCTGAGATGCAGTTTCTTTTTGTGAATCACATCAAACCTCTCATCAGAAAATATCTCCCAACCAATTCCGTTTTGCTCACTACCATCATCCACACCATCGGTATTGGAGAATCGCATATCGATCAATTGATCGGCAATTTTGAACGGCTTCAAAATCCTACTGTCGGATTAGCTGCTCATATGGGCAGCGTGGATATCCGTATCTCTGCCAAAGCATGCGATAAACAGACCGCGCAAGAAATGATCCAACCCGTATTGAAAAACATTCAGGCATTATTGGGCAAATACATTTATGGTTACGATCAGCAGAACTTATTTGCCGTACTTCGTGATTTATTGGTCAGTCAAGACAGTAATATTGTTTTTAAGATCTCTCCTAAGCTGAACAAACTTGATAATATTTTGACTCAATTACAAACTGAGGTGGCAGAAAACCTTGTGAAAAATCAGTACAATAATACCAATAGAAAATACATTAAGATGGATATAACCTTTCATGATATAGATGAAAAAACAAGATTGACTGTTTCTCTTGATGGTGGTCCAAAAAATAACGTTGAAGATTTTACATTTTCAAATGACATTAGCGTATTTGACGAGTGGGTCTTCAATCAGACTATGGGATCACTTTATAAACTCTTGAAATAATTAAGGATAAAAAATGGAAAAAACAATCGTTCTTGAAAATGCACTTGTCCTGGTCATGAATGAATCTCTGACCAAATATGAAAAAGGAGCCGTGGCGGTAACAGGTACCACTATCGCAGCCGTTGGAGACCAGACTGAGATAGAGAGCCAATTCCCCGATGCGGAATTCATTGATTGTGATGGTAAGGTATTAATGCCAGGTTTCATCAACACCCATGCTCATATCGCCATGAATCTGGTGCGTGGCTTTTCTGATGACCTGCGGCTGGATGTCTGGTTGAATGGGTATATCATGCCGGTGGAAAGGGAATTTGTCACCCCTGAATTCGTGCGCTTGGGCACGCAATTGGGATGTGCCGAATTGATCCGCACCGGTGTCACCTGTTTCCTGGATATGTATTATTTTGAAGACGTGGTTGCAGAGGCTACTGCCAAAATGGGTCTGCGAGGCGTGCTTTCACAAACCGTAATGAAATATCCAACTCCGGATGCACATTCCTACGAAGAATCCATGGAATACTGCACCCGTTTTATCAAGAAGTGGAAAGGGCACGAACTCATCACCCCTTCTGTCGCGCCGCATGCTCCTTATACTACTGGTGAAGAGATCTTGAAGGCGACCAAGGACCTCGCTTTGGAATATGATGTGCCGCTGCATATTCATATTTCCGAGACGGCGCAGGAAGTGGAAGCCATGCGCAAAGAAAAAGGCATGCCAGTAGTTCCATTTGTGAAGAAACAGGGAGTATTCGAAGCAAAGACCATCGCCGCCCATTGCGTCCATATTGACGAAGGCGAAATGCGCACACTCGAACACGCCAATGTTGGTGTTGCTCATAATCCTTCCTCAAACCTCAAACTCGCATCCGGCATCGCACCTGTCACCCGCATGCTGGAACTTGGACTGAAAGTTGGCATCGGGACGGATGGCACAGCTTCCAACAATGATCTGGACTTTTTCGAGGAAATGCGCCTGGCGTCTTTCCTCGCGAAGGGATCAACCGGCGACCCTACCGTGGTCCCCGCGCAACAAACCCTCGCCATGGCTACCCGTATTGGTGCCGAAGCGATCCACATGGCAGATCAGATCGGAACCCTGGAAGTTGGCAAGAAAGCGGATCTCATCCTTATCGATGTCCACACTTTGCATAACAGCCCTACTTTCAAACATAGTGAATATGGTGTATATGCACAATTGATCTTTGCTGGGAAATCCACGGATGTAAGCGATGTGATGGTTAATGGAAAATGGTTGATGCGCGAGCACCAATTGCTGGAAGTAGATGAAAAAGATCTCATTGCACAAAGCCAGGTCTACGCAGAAAAGATGGACGCATTCATCATTTCTCGAGAAAAATCGGTTCTTTCAAAGCTTATTGCCATTGGAGGTGCCAGCCAAGAGGAAAGTTTCGAAGTTCAGGCAAAGGTAGCTATCAAAGATCGTCAAAAAGTTTTACAGAAACTGGAAAGCGATCAAATTTCTATCACTCGTAAACGCCATTATCATGAATATGATACTTATTTCAAATTTGCTTCCAACGACGAGGGCACCGTTCGTTTTCGCGAAGATCATTTCGTAGAAGACAATGGAAAAATTTCTCATGTGCGTTCCCGCTTGACGCTCATCGGACCGACCCGCGAGCACCATTATCCACAGGATGTCCTCTTGTCTCGCAGTCGTTATCTTGCTCCAGCTACTCAAAGCCTGCGATTCTATCGCGAATATTTCAAACCGGATTTAGAGGTTGAGATCGAAAAAGATCGCTTGCGTTTTCTGATCGAATTCGAAGGGGAGGAGTTCTTTGTCAATCTTGACCAGATAAAAAAACCCGACATGGGTTATTTCCTGGAGATCAAAGCCAGAACCTGGAGCATGAACGATGCCGGGGAGAAATCTGAAAAGATCGGTAAATTGATCCGCTTTCTTGGTATTGAGGAAGAAGAGAAGATCTGTAAAGATTATTTGGAAATGGTTGAGGATTATTTGAAATAATCATGCTCCTTTCCAACATGGAGAAAGTCAATATTCTTTTCGTTGCCTCTGAAGCTGCTCCACTGATTAAGATAGGTGGATTAGGTGATTACGTTGGTTCATTGCCAAAAGCACTGACCAGCGAAGCTCGTCAATGGGAAGTGGGAGTCAAAATGGATATTCGCATCGCACTTCCCTTTTCACAAGAGATCAATCCGCTTTTTATTGATCGGGACAAAAGATTTTCCTTTACAAGCACACAAGGGAAAAAATCAAACCGTTTCAATGTTTATACCGCAGTTGTCGATGCAATCCCACATTATATCCTCGAAAATACCACCCTTCCTCATCTGCAACAAAACGTTTATGCAGCAGATCCATCAGAAGATGGTGAAAAATTTATCTCTTTTTCCTTGGCATGCAATGATTTGATGAATATATTGAACTGGAAAGCGGATATTGTCCAATGCAATGATTGGCAAACAGGTGTTCTATGTGCCTGGCTGAAAGCACACAATACTAAAATAACCAGAACCGTAAAAAGTATTTTTGTCATCCATAACCTGCCGTTCATGGGAGCGGGTACAGCTTCCATAATGGAAGAATATGGCATCAGACCGGTTTTCCATCCTGCTCTTCCCCAATGGGGCAATGATCTTCCGTTGCTTTCAGGGATCATGAATGCAGATAAAGTAATCACGGTTTCCCCCACTTATGCAAAAGAGATCCTGACACCGGATTTTGGAAATGATTTACAGGATTTTCTCCGAACACAGCAGGATAAATTAACCGGCATTCTTAACGGAATTGACCAATCCATCTGGGATCCGGAAACAGATCCGTATATTACCAGGAATTTTTCTTGTTCAAGTCTGAAAGCCAGAGCCATGAACAAGGAACATATACAATTATCTCTCTCACTTGAAACAAATCCTCAAACTCCGCTATTGGTCATGGTAAGCCGTCTGGATGTTCAAAAAGGTGTGAATCTGCTGGTAGATACCCTACGCGCTCTTCCTAAGATGGATTGGCAGGCTGTTATCCTTGGGACAGGCAATGCTGCCCAAGAACAATTAACCCGCCAATTGGAACAGGATTTTCCCCGACAGGTACGTGTCATCAATCGCTTTGAAGCAGCTTTCTCTCATCAGTTATATGCCGGGGGAGATATGTTTTTAATGCCGTCTCTTTACGAACCATGTGGCACATCGCAAATGATTGCCATGCGCTACGGATGCATCCCTATTGCTCATGCGGTAGGAGGTCTGGTTGATTCCATTCAGGATGAGGAAGAACAGCGCACCGGGTTCCTTTTTTCCGACGCTACCGTAAAAGGTTTTTTAGATAAATTAATTATGGCATTAAGGAGATATCAAAAATCCAAGGAATGGGTTATCATACAAAAAAGAGCCATGCAGCAGGATTTTTCATGGAAAAAATCCGCCAGGAAATATCTGGAAGTCTATGAATCAATTTTAAGGGAGTAAAAATGCATACTCGTGCGGTTATTCTGGCTGGGGGAGAAGGTACCCGGCTGGGTGTACTGACCGCAAAACGTACTAAGCCAGCAGTCCCATTTGCAGGGAAATATCGTATTATCGATTTCCCGCTTTCCAATTGTGTAAACTCCAAGATCTTCGATGTGATGCTCATTACACAATATCGTCCCCAGTCCCTCATCCACCATATTGGATCAGGAGGTCCCTGGGATCTCAATCGTGAGTTCTCTGGTGGCATCAAGATTTTTACCCCGTATAAAACCCAAGGTATCAACTGGTTCTCCGGCACTGCTGATGCAATTATGCAGAATCTGAGCTACATATTAAGCAGTAAACCAGACCATGTTCTGGTGCTTTCAGGCGATCATATCTATTCCATGCACTACGATGAGTTGATTCATTATCATGAACAAAAAAAAGCGGAGATCACCATCTGTATCCACAGTGTTCCTAAAAAACAAGCCAGCCGGTTCGGAGTGGTGGAAGTAGATAAAAAGATGCGGGTTACCAACTTCGTCGAAAAACCAGAAAATCCTTCATCCAACATGATTAATATGGGCATCTATCTGTTCAACACAGAAATTCTTAAGCAGCTCCTAATCGAAGATGCTAGAGAGATCACATCCCAGCATGACTTCGGCAAAAACATCTTGCCCGCCCTTGTGAAATCCAATATCTCCATGGTTGCCTATCCTTTCCGTGATTATTGGGTGGATGTTGGCACGGTACAATCTTATTGGAATGCCCACATGGATCTGCTCACAGAGCCACCTAGATATAATATCCGTGATCGCAATTGGATAATCCACACCCGCTCAGAAGAACGCGCGCCGACATACATTCACCCTGATGCCAGTATCCAGAGTTCATTGATCTGCGACGGTTGTATAATAGAACCCAATGTAATCATTCAAAACAGTGTCCTTTCGCCGGGGGTGATCATCCACCGGGGAACACAGATCATGAACTCGATTATTTTGACAGATACGATTGTCGGGAAACAAAGCGTGATACAAAAAAGCGTCATTGATAAACATACCAGCATAGGCAGCAGATCACATATTGGGCTTTCTGATGGAAAGAGAACACGTATTTCGATGATTGGGAAAAACGTATTACTGCCTGATAATATGGTACTTGAAAATGGCGGTATGGTAGGTTGTGATGTAAAACCAGTCGACCTTGCCGAAAAAAGAATTCATTTTGGAGAGTTTGTATTGCCAAAAGGGAGAGATTATGACTTTTAAACGTTCTTCTGGAGTATTACTGCATGTCAGCAGCCTGCCTGGGACAGATGGTATTGGTGACCTGGGATCCGTTGCCTATCAATTTGTGGATTTCCTATCTGTTACCCAAACGAAATTATGGCAGGTTTTACCATTGAATCCAACAGGCTATGGCAATTCTCCATACCAGGGTCTTTCAGCATCGGCGGGTAACCCTTTATTCATTTCTCTGGAAGAATTTGTCCCACTTGGGCTTCTCTCGAAGAAAGATTTCTCAAAACGACCATATTTTCCAAAAAACACGGTTGATTTTGGTAAAGTAATTCCCTGGAAAATGGAGAAATTGCACCAGGTATTTCTGAATTTTCAACAGGGCAAGACATTGCAACAAGAAAAAGATTTTCAAAAATTCTGTGGAAAGAACAAAGACTGGCTGGATGATTTTGCCCTGTTCATGACTATTAAAAAACAGCAAGGATTACGCGCATGGGATACCTGGCCGGATACATTGCGGTTTCGAGATCCCGTAGTATTGAAAAAGTTCACCAGGTTGAATAAAGATTCGATCACCGAAGAAAAATTCTATCAGTATCTTTTCTTTGAACAGTGGCTGCGCCTGAAGAAATATGCCAATCAGAAGGGCGTGCAGATTGTTGGCGATATCCCGATCTTTGTAGGCTATGATTGTGCCGATACCTGGACCAATCCCGATCTTTTCTATTTCGATGATCAGTTCAAACCGATTATCGTAGCCGGAGTTCCGCCAGATTTCTTCTCCAAGACCGGTCAATTGTGGGGAAATCCCTTATATGATTGGGAAAAACACAAAAAGAGCGGGTACCAGTGGTGGATCCGACGCATCCAAAACACACTAGATTTAGTGGATATCATCCGCCTAGATCATTTTCGTGGTTTCGCTGGTTTCTATGCCATCCCAGCCGGGAACAAAACCGCCGAAATCGGTAAATGGATGGACGGACCGCGCAGTGATCTGTTCGATGCACTTTATACTAACTTTGGAGATCTGCCCCTTATTGCCGAAGATCTCGGTGTCATGACACCAGATGTCATTGAATTACGCGAACGCTATAGTTTACCCGGGATGAAGATCGTCCAGTTTGGGTTTAATCCCAACCCCGAAGTCGATTTCCAACCACATCACATCCAGGAAAACGCAGTCGCTTACACTGGCACTCACGACAACTCAACTGCCCAAGGATGGTTCAAGTCTATTCCAAAAGAAGCACAGGATTACTTCCTTGCATATGCTGGTCAAACCAGAGAAACTGTTGCACATGCCATGATCCGCTTGCTATGGTTGTCATCTGCAATCATCGCTGTCGCCCCCATGCAGGATCTGCTTAATTTGGGAGATGAAGCGCGGATGAATTTGCCAGGGTCGCTTGGCAATAATTGGGAATGGAAAATGGATGCGAAATGGGAATCAAATAAATTAAGGCACTGGTTTGCCGAGATCAACCACCTTTATTCCAGGGACTGAATTTCTGGCTTTCCCCTTCGGAGAGCCAGAAAAATTCCACATAATACGAAAAGCCCACCGATCAGATCATAGAATGTAGGGTTTTCATGCAAGAAAAACCATGCCAGGATGATCGAACCTACCGGTTCACCCAGCAAAGCGATAGAAGCATATACAGCTTGCATCTGGCGCACGGCATTGTTGAAAAGAGTGTGCCCGATGACCTGTGGTATGAGTGCCAGCAAGAAGATCCATATAAAACCACTATGATAGCCTGAAGTGATTTGGGCGATATCTCGAATGGCAAAGAGCAGGGCAATCACGCCAGCCACTCCATATACCAGGAAGACATAGCTTTTCAATGGCAGCTTGTCACGCACTCCGCGTCCCACCATGGTATAAGCAGCTGCCAACCATGCTCCGCATAATGCCAGAAAGTTCCCCAGCAGATTCTGTTTGGTCATTATTATTTGCAAATTGCCATAGGACGGACCTATGATCAAGATAAAAATCCCTCCCATAGCGATGGTTAGCCCGAAGATGATCTTAGATGTGATGTGTTCTTTCAATACCAGGGGTGAAAACAACGCCACCCAGATTGGGGTCGTGGTGACAAGGATTACAGAACTCGCAATACTGGTGAGCTCCAGTGATTTGATCCACACCAGAAAATGAAAACCAAGGAATAATCCCGCCAGCATAATCTGAATGCGATCCTTTCCTGAGAGCTTGGAATACTGCCCAGCGGCATCTTTCAAGCAAAACGGTATCAGGATGACAGTAGCCAATCCAAGCCTGCCAGCAGCAATCATGGTAGATGGGATATTCTGCTGGGCATTGCGAATAAAAATTGAGGCAGTAGATACTGCCAGAATTCCTATAAAAAGCATCAAGCTTGGCTTATTAAGAGTTCTCATATATTCACGCAACTTGTTCTACACTATAGTATTGATATCTAAAATTACACATTCATTAAATGAAATGGAGGAAAGATGTCATTTATTTTACCTGAACTTCCCTATGCATATGATGCTCTTGAACCTTATATGGATGCATTGACCACCGAGATCCACCATGATAAACATCATGCCGGATACACCAAGAACCTGAATGCCGCACTGGAAAAATACCCGGAATTCTTTGATAAATCCATTGAAGAAATCCTGGCAGATCTCAACTCCGTGCCCGAAGAAATTCGAACAGCCGTACGCAATAGCGGTGGTGGTTACTATCATCACAATTTGTGGTGGGTCGAACTGGGACCGAATGCAGGCGGCGAACCAAACGGCAAACTGGCAGATGCTATCAAAAAGGAATTCGGTGATTTCGAATCCTTCAAGCAAAAGGTTAATAGTGCTGCCCTGACACGTTTTGGCAGTGGTTGGGCATGGCTCAGCAAGCGCAGTGATGGTACCCTCATCATTCACTCCACCCCCAACCAGGATTCCCCTCTCTCTCAGGGGTTGATCCCGCTTCTAGGAATTGACGTATGGGAACATGCTTACTACCTGAAATACCAAAACCGCCGCAACGAATTCGTGGACGCCTTTTGGAATGTAGTGAAATGGGATGAAGTTGAGAGACGGTTTGAAGAATCGACTCTTCCCTAATTCTCGAGCAAAGGAGTGGCTTTATTGCCACTCCTTCTTTTTTTTCGTCAATTCTGCATAGCGGGCTGCGCCAATAATGCCTGCCAAGTTTAGAAGTTCCGCCGGTAACAGTTTTGCTTTAACGTTAAGATAAGGGAAAAATCTTTCGTGGTTTTTACTGGCACCTCCACCGATGACGATGACATCCGGACTGAATAAAAACTCCACCCTATCCAAATATTCCTGCAACAATACTGCCCATTCCTTCCAGCGCAGATCTTTCTTCTGCCTGACCGCATCCGAAGCTCTTTTCTCTGCATATTTGCCCCTAATCTTCAAGTGCCCCAATTCAGTATTAGGGAGCAATTCGCCACGCACAAAAATCGCAGACCCGATCCCCGTTCCTAAGGTCAGAATGATCACAATATCTTTTTTATAGGAACGCCCCGCACCGAATTCCATTTCAGCAATCCCCGCTGCATCGGCGTCATTGACACAATAGGTATTCAACCCGGTTTTTTTATGAACTTGCTCAGTAATATTGAACCCCACCCATTTTTTATTGATATTGGCAGCCGTGAGAGCGATACCATTCTTGACAACTGCCGGAAAACCGATCCCAATCATGCCATCCCATTGCAGGTCTTTTACAAAGGTATTGATGATTTCCAGAACTCTGATAGGTTTATCCTTTTCTTCCGTTGGATAGCGTTTTCGTTCTGTGATTAAGATACCTTTCCTTGTATCGACCAGGGCACCTTTGATACCGGAGCCGCCCACATCAATTCCCAGGACCTTTGCCATATTTCCTCCTTATTAAGGGCATGCGTTCAACTGATGTTCTGCATAGCTCTGTGCAAAAACATGATACCCACTCCCATCACAGGCAGAACGAAAATAAAAATAGTCACTCTGCTGTGGAAACGCTACAGCGATCAGACTATTGATGCTCACCGAACAGATGGGAGTGGGGGTCAGACCACCATAGATATATGTATTATACGGTGAAGAAACCGCCAGATCATCAGCAGCCAGAGGGGATTTCCACCACGATTGGTTCGCTCCATCCCATCCCAGTGCGTATTGAACAGTAGGATCACTTTGCAGTGGCATACCGATCCGCAGACGGTTGAGAAAAACGGAAACAATAACCGATTTTTCTTCTGCCTGAATCGCTTCTTTTTCGACGATGGACGCCAGGGTGATTGCTTGATACACATCCAGCCCTTGTTGGGAGAAAGCACCGGTTACTTCAGGTGTAAACTGTGCAGCAGTCTGATCAATGAGAGTTTGCAAGAATTCCACAGCACTGGCTGAACGAAGGATCACATAATCACCCGCCATAATCAACCCCTCCAGATTTTCCGCACTTTGAAAAACTGGAGGTAATATCAAGCCTTCACCGCTTTCAAAGAGAGCAAGCAGTTCATCTGCTGAAAAATCCAGCCCCGAGGTTGGGATCAAAGCAGCAATTTCCGTATAGCGCATGCCGGGTAGGATGACGAAGTCCACATCCTCCGGGGTGGGATCAATCATCATAGCTGCAATTTCCACAGCAGATTGTGTCTTCGAAAATGAATAGCTCCCACTCTGTAAAATGGAATCATAACCTTTATAGATCAAATATCTCAGAAAGATTTCCTTGTCAGGAATCAAGCCGACTTCAGCCAGGCGGGTGCTGATCACACTGGCACTATCCCCTGCATTGATTTTAATTTTCAGTGTTTCATGCGGCTGTTCATCCGTCCCCTCAAGAAGATCTGCTTGGTGGGTATACAATAGCCAGGCATAACGGCTCACTGTTCCTATCCCTAACCCACTTGCAGGAGCGCCATACAGTTCCATCACGCGGGTTGGTATTGTAATTAAAAATATATATGCACTGCTTAACAGGATAACAGCGATGAAGATAACCGGTATGAAAATGGTGATCAAGCGCTTGCCGGTCATACTTGTTCTATTCCTTTCTGTGTGATCTGCTCATCAATATAGGATTGCAGTAAGATACAAGCTGCCACATCATCCAGATGACCCTGGCGCTTTTTCTTTTTTACTCCCATTTGGATGCGCGAACGTTGGGCTCCTCTAGTTGTACCATGTTCATCCCAGTAAATTATCGGTATATCCGAAATCATATGTATTGCATCACCCAATCGTAACCCTCTCCTTCCGGAGAAACTGGCATTCTCATTTCTATCATAGCTAATGCCAATAATGATCTGCCCAACTTCCTTTTCCTCGCACAGCTTAACGATCTGCTGTGCGCTGGTTGTGTAAGAAATAAACTGGATGACCAACAGGGGACGTGAAATCGTCCCACTGGGATCAGAAATAGAAATACCGATCCGTTTTTCTCCCGGATCGATCCCCAGCAACCTGGCATTGATCTTAGGTTCATCCATAGCACTCACTGGCATTATACAATACATACATTTCTAAAAGAATTGAAAATAGATTGTTATTCATCTCTGCGAACTTCTTATATTGTTCTAAAATTGGTTAACCAATTGTGGATTTACTATAATAAACACAATAAGAGAAGGAATGAGAACATGAAAAAAATACTGGTCGTCGGGATTTTTCTAAGCTCCCTGTTGCTTTTACAAGCCTGTAATTTCCCTTTATTTAAAGGTTCATCTTTTGATGATGAGGTCGCTACTCAGGCTGCCCTTGCTTTCACACAAACAGCCCAGCAAAACCTCATTCTGCTACCCACTAACACGCTTTCATCTTCCACTCCGCAGGTTACTCTCACTCACACCAGTACCAATGATAATCCTAAAGCACAGCTAGGCAGTGCAATTTGGCAAGATGCCCTCACCTCCGGCAACAGCTTTGGGATTGGCAATGACATAACCCAGGTTGAAGGGACCAATGCCTCGGTCTGGATCGAAGACGGCAGTTTCAATATGTACCGTTCCAGCGCTTCGGGAGGATACATCTGGTATTGCGCTTATCCTAATATTGCTGATTTCTATCTGGAGGGAAAATTCGAAACCCAGAATTGCAATGGTGCTGATCTATATGGATTGACTTTTCGCAAACCCGATTTTGGAGATAAAACAGGTTATTACTTTTTGGTTACTTGCGATGGAAAATTCAATTTGATGCGCTGGACCAATAATGATTCTACCCTCCTGGGAGACTGGACAACCAATGATAATCTCACACAAGGACCTGCTGCAGTCAATACGCTGGGTGTGTGGGCAGAGGGTTCCACCATCAAGCTGTATATCAATGATAGGCTTGCCGCTGAATTTACCGATGATTCCAACTTGAAATCGGGTTATTTTGGATTGGTCAGCAATCCATTGCAAACTGCTGGCATGACCATTAAATTGGATGAGATCGCCTACTACAATTTACCTTGAATAAGAAGGGATAGATCGCATGATTGAAAAGAAAAAGCCGGATGTCATTACACCGCAGGAACTGTATCAGTCACGTCGTAAATTCTTGAAGACAAGTCTCACATATTCTTCGGCTGCCGCCTTGCTGGCAGCTTGTCAGCCTATTGCTCCAACCCCCACTCCCCAGACAGGTACGTCATCTGCTTTAAGCGACGAGTTAGGAGATCTCACTACCTCCGAAGAAGATATCGCCGGATTTACCAACTACTACGAATTTTCCTCCAGCAAGAAACAACCTACCGAACTGGCAGCAGATTTTGTCACTCAACCATGGACTGTTCAGATCGGCGGACTGGTAAAGAAACCACAAGAAATTCTGGTCACTGATCTAAAACAGCAATTCAACATGATTGACCGCATCTACCGCATGCGCTGTGTGGAAGCCTGGTCGATGGTGATCCCGTGGAGCGGCATCCTACTCAAAGATCTGCTGGATGCCGTGCAACCCACCAGCGCTGCCAAATACATCCGTTTTGAGGGAACTTTCGATCCCGATCAGATGCCTGGACAGAATCACTCATCCTATCCCTGGCCTTATGTGGAAGGACTTCGTCTGGATGAAGCCACGCACGATTTGACGCTCCTGGCAACCGGCATCTATGGCAAAGACCTGACCTCTCAAAATGGCGCGCCTATCCGTCTGGTGGTACCCTGGAAATATGGCTTCAAATCTATTAAAGCCATCAAAAAGATCGACTTGGTCGAGGAGATGCCCACCTCATTCTGGATGGCACTCTCTTCCCAGGAATACGGTTTTTATGCCAATGTGAACCCCAACGTTCCCCATCCACGCTGGTCACAAGCTTCTGAGCAGCGCATTGGTGAATCGGGACGCCGGGATACTCTGCTTTTCAACGGCTATGATGAAGTGGCAGATCTCTATACTGGTATGGATCTCAGTGTGAATTTCTAATGGAAAAGCGGTTCAGTAAAGTCCAAAACATCACGTTATTGATCTCGGTCATTCCGACAGGGGTGTTTCTGTTCAACTACACGCAGAACGCCTATGATCCCTATCCCACTTTATTCCTGACTCAATTCTCTGCCAAGACCGCCTTACTTTTCCTGTTGGTTTCTCTAACCTGCACCCCACTGCGAAATATCCTGGGGATGAGTGCTTGGCTCAAAGTTAGGAAAACCAGTGGTTTGGCTGCTTTTTATTATGCCCTGTTGCACACATTCACCTTCATCGTGTTGGATTATCAATTAAACCCGAACTGGCTCATCCCCGAATTCAGGGATAAACCTTATTTGCTGTTGGGTTTGGCAGCGCTGGTTCTTTTGATCCCGCTGGCACTCACCTCTGGAGAACGGATTCAGGCACGCCTAGGAAAAATATGGAAACGCATCCATCGCCTGGTATATCTCATAGGTCTGTTAATCCTGGCACACCAGTACTTCGCCATCAAAGGAGACAAGAGTAGTGCTGTTCTTTACATCATTGTTTATGGAATATTGATGATGTTGCGGCTGCCGTTCATCAGGGATACCCTCAAGATCAAGCCCTGTACGATCTGCCAGACCATTAACCAATGGCTGATTTCCTGATAGGATAAAGGGTGATGGACACTATTTCCTTCAACACTGCCCAACAACAACTGCTTGATTTACCCATCCCAATTCACATTGCACTGGATGGACCTTTTAAAAGCGGTAAAACTACCGTTGCGGTTGCCCGTATGATGCAGATCAGCGCTCATTGCAACCCATTCCAACGCTTGCTGGTGCTGGTACCCCAATTATCGCTGGCAGAGAAATATCGCCAAGCGGTGCGGGATGCACAATTCCCGGCAGGCAATCCTCCCACCATTACCACACTGGCTGGCTTATCGCGCCAGTTCATCCAGCTTTACTGGCCATTTATCCAGGGAAGTGCCGGTTTCAGCTCCATCGGTTCCCGCCCTACTTTTCTCAATATGGAAACCGCTCAGTATTTCATGGAACAGGTCTGCCAGCCTTTCCTTGATAAAAAATATTTCCTTGAGATCCGCATCGATCGTGCCCGTCTTTTCAGCCAGATTCTGGATACCATGAATAAGGCTGCACTGGTAGGTTATGCACTGGAAGAGACCGCTCTGCGCTTGAAAGCTGCCTGGACGGGTGAAAACATCCGCGAGAAGCATTACGAACAATCCCAGGAATGCGCCCTGGCTTTTCGAGCTTTCTGTTTGCAAAACAATGTGCTGGATTATTCCCTGCAGGTTGAGCTGTTCCGGCATTTTATCCTGCAGGATGTTTCGCTCCAAAAAGAATTTTTCGTGCCCTATGCTTTTTTGATCGCAGATAATCTGGAAGAAGACGTACCGATTCTGCATGACTTGATCCTTAGTTTGAACGAACATATTCCATCCATGCTATTCATCAACGATCAGCATGCCGGCTATCGCTCTTTTCTGGGAGCAGACGCCACCAGCGCCGCACGGCTGGCAACCATCTGCCAACAGCATTTCACTTTCAGCGAACAATTCAATATGGCAGAGGATGTAAAAGCATTCAATATGTCTTTAATTCGCTGCATTCAAAGAAAAGAAACCCACCAGTTCCCAACCGCTGCCCAAGCCGCTTACACACTGCAGAATCTGCCCTTCTATCCCGATATGGTAGATGCGGTCTGCCAGACCATTCTTCAGCTTGTCAAAGATCAGCACGAATCACCTGGTCAAATAGCGGTTTTATCCCCTTATCTACCGGACTCCTTGAAATTCGCGTTGACGCAAAAATTGAGCGCTATGGGTATACCCTTTATCTCCACCCGTCCTTCGCGCACTCTGGCAGACGAATCCATTACCCGTACCATGTTGGTTTTTGCCAAAGCAGCTCACCCGAACTGGAATCTGTCCATTCAAGTTGAGGAACTGCGTCTCGCCATCATGACCATTTTCCCAAAATGTGATATCCTGCGCGCTGCGCTGCTGGCAGAAAATTCACTAACAGATGGAAATCGATTACTTCCCTTCACGGATATCCCGGCATTCACGCGCGAACGCATCTCCCATCAGATCGGTAATCAATATAATGAATTGATCCAATGGATCGAAGACTATCGACATAAACAAGAACCCTTGCCGTTGGATATATTTCTTTCGCAGCTATTCGGCGAAAAACTTGCGCAACCCGGTTTCGGATTGCACGAGGATGTAGACAAAGCTGCTGTGTTGAACAACCTGATCCGCTCCATGCATGATTTTCGCACCACTTTCACTGCACTGGCTGAAACACAGCAGGTGGATGTCAATCAAATGTATATGCAGACCCTGCAAAACGGGCTGCTGCCTTCCCGCCACCCGCTGTGGAATGACGAGATGGATGCGGTGTTAATCTCCCCCGCCTTCACTTTCTTGATGAAAAATAGGAGTGTGAAATACCAATTCTGGCTGGATATCGGATCCATGGGGTGGTGGGAACGTCTTGACCAACCCCTCACTCATCCCCATGTGCTCAACCGCAACTGGCAAATGGAAAAACGTTGGACAGACACAGAGGAATATCAAGCCAATCAGGCTGCACTGGCAAGATTGGTAAAGGGTTTGTTGGAGCGTTGTGAAAACCATATTTACCTATATGCGGTTGGATTAAATCAAGCCGGTATCAACCAGAGCAGCCCCTTACTGAGCGCCATGCAGCTCTTCTTAAAGCGCATGCGAGGAGCAAATAACCATGCCTGAATTCATTCCTCGCCCTGCCCAGGCAGCCATTCTGCGTTATAGCCATGGCAAGATGGGCATTGCTGCTGTCCCCGGCAGCGGAAAAACGCATACCCTTTCCTACCTTGCAGCTGACCTGATCGCCTCCGACCGCATTAAAGAAGACCAGGAAGTGCTAATCGTGACGCTGGTGAATTCGGCTGTGCAGAATTTTTCCAAGCGCATCGCACTTTTTATGCGCCAGACAGGTCTGCTGGAAAATATCGGGTATCGCGTGCGCACCCTGCATGGATTGGCGCACGATATCGTGCGCGAAAGACCTGATCTGGCCGGGTTATCCAATAATTTCCAAATTCTGGATGAACGAGCCAGTAATGACCTGCTGGACCAGATTGTCGGCACCTGGCAGCGCAATAACCTCGATTTTCTAATCCGGTACACCACTCCTGAGTCCCGCGATAACATACAATATTTAAGCAATAAATGGAAACAGATATTGCTTTCCATGGCATCCGCTTTTATTCAGCAAGCCAAGGATTTGGAGTTGAGCCCACAGCACATCCAATCTGAAATGGTGCATACTGGCATCGATCAGGAACTACTACGCTTTGGGATAGAAGTCTATCAAGATTACCAAAATGCTTTGAGTTATCAAGCTGCCATCGATTTTCAAGACCTCATCCGGCTAGCTTACTCCATTTTGAAATTAGATGCAGATTACCTGCAGCGTCTGCAGCAACGTTGGCCATATATCCTCGAGGATGAAGCCCAGGATTCATCTGCCCTGCAGGAGAAGATCCTGCGCCTGTTATGTGGGAAGAAAGGCAATTGGGTGCGGGTCGGTGATCCGAATCAGGCTATTTATGAAACCTTCACCACCGCTGACCCGAAATACCTATTGCACTTTCTGCACGAAAAAGGAGTGCAATCTTATGACTTGCCCAACTCCGGCAGGTCAACATACAGCATTATCCATCTGGCAAACCACCTCATCGAATGGAATCAAAAAGAACCTGCTCCAGAGTTATTAAAGGCACTTGTTCCACCTTTCATCCAACCTACCGGGCAGGATGATCCACAACCCAATCCCCCGGATATACCGGAACATATCTACCTGTATGATAAAGCCCTCTCTCCCGAAAAAGAAGAGGATATGGTCGTACAGTCGGTAGTGCGCTGGCTAGCAGAAAATCCACGACAGACTGTGGCAATCCTGGTCACCCGCAACGACAAAGGCGCCAGTCTCGTGCAGAAGTTGAAAAACAAGAAAGTAAAAACAGTGGAGCTTCTACAGACCAGTTTTGCTACGCGCAGAATAGCAAAAATATTATCTGATCTGATGTATTTTTTTGCAGAACCACAAAGCGCTAAAAAACTGACTGCCGCTTTCCAGAGCCTGTATGAGGAGCGTTTTGAGGATGCGGAAGAGAAAAAACTCTTCCGGGCTTTTTGCTCCAGACTGAAAAAGGAAACGCTGGTAGAAAATCTGCTTTTCCATCCCCCTGAGAAGAATGAACAATCATTACTGGAGCCGCTTCATTCCACTTTCCGAGAAATTTTTCAACAGTTTGCCACCTTCGTGCACAATAATCAAAATGCCACCCTCTTGCCCATTCATGAATTCATCCTGACCCTCTCGGTGCAATTATTCACTGAAGCTCATGAACTGGCACTTACTTATAAATTAGCGGAAATGATGGAAAGGGCTGCGGTCGCCAACCCTGTTTTAACGTTGAAGGATGTAGCAGTCGAACTGGATCGTATCTACAGCAACCGCATCCGCATCAACGGCTTTTCGGATGAAGAATTGGAATTTGACCCAGACCAGCATCGCGGAGAAGTGGTGGTTTCCACCATCCATAAAGCCAAGGGATTGGAGTGGGACCGTGTCTATCTAGTCTCGGTGAACAATTACGATTTCCCTACCAACCAACCTTACGACCAGTATATTTCAGAACGTTATTTCATTCGCGACCGTCTCAACCTGGAAGCGGAAATGCTAGCCTCTTTGAAGAACCTGTCAAAAGGAACGCCTTATCAAGAAGGAGATCCCACCTTACAGGCACGCATCAGCTACAGCGCTGAAAGACTACGGTTATTGTATGTGGGCATCACACGTGCCCGCCGTGAATTGGTGATGACATGGAATGAAGGAAAATTCAATAATTGTGTGATGGCAATCCCCTTTGTGGAATTGACCGCCTTTTGGGAGCAATATCATGCCGCACCTGACTGATTTTCGCTTCAGTGCACAATCACTGCAAGATTATGTGGAATGTCCGCGACGCTTTCTGCTGCGCTACATCCAGAAGCTGGATTGGCCCGCCGAACAGAGCAACCCTTATCTGGCTTTCGAGCAATATCGCTATAAAGGAGAATTGTTTCATATTTGTGTTGATCAGTATTTCCACAACATTGATCCTGTTTTGATTGAACAACAGATCCACAATGATGATCTGCGCACCTGGTGGCAACATTTCCTGGAATTCATTCAGGAACAGAATTTTCTTCACACCGTTTCAGAGATCCTTTTTCAAGCCAGTCTGGGAGACCATCTTCTGATAGCCAAATTTGATCTGCTGGCAGTTACTGCCGATCACAACGTAATCATTTTCGATTGGAAAACCATTGCTGGGGATCGCAAGCCTACCCATCACATCCTGGTTGAAAAGATGCAAACTCTTATTTATCCATATATCCTATGCCGGGCTGGGTTATCTGTGAATGGAGAGCAACTTGCCCATCCAACGAATGTGACATTGCAATATTGGTTCCCGCAATATCCGCATGAACCCGAACCTTTCAAATATTCATCTGTACAAATGCAACAAGATCAAACACAATTACGCGGATTGATGGAGGAAATAGAGATCAAGACAATGGGTGATTTCCTTATGACCGAAGACGAAAAGCGCTGCCGTTTTTGTGTTTACCGTTCCTACTGCGGACGGGGTGATGTGGCAGGGAATGTATTGAATGAGGATCAGGAAACCGCACTGAATTTGGATCTGGACAATCTGGACCTGAATTTTGAGAATATCGAGGAAATTGTATACTGAACATGCGCTGGATAACCCCCGAACCCGTTATTGTCCCTGATAGCCTGCGTGCTTATTATGAGCATTCCCCTTATCTAGCAGAAGCACTGGTGAGGAAAGGAATCACTGATGCCGATCGAGCCATTCCCTTTCTGGATTATACCTGTTATCCTCCCACCAATCCATGCGAGTTGCCGGGGATAGAAGCAGCAACCCAGCGCCTCTTACAAGCACTGTCAAAAAAAGAAAGGATCGGCATTTGGGGCGATTTTGATGTGGATGGACAGACCTCCACTGCACTGCTGGTCAGTTTCTTTCGAACCATTCAACTCCCTGTGCAATACCATATCCCTATTCGGGAGGAAGAGTCCCATGGCATTCTCAAACAGCCCTTGGAACATTTTCTCAAGCAGGGAGTGGATGTGTTGGTTACCTGCGATACGGGCATCTCTGCTCATGAAGCGCTGGATTTTGCTACCCAACAGGGTGTAGATGTGATCATCACCGACCATCATACTCCACCCAAACAATTGCCCTCCGTACTGGTTTCCATCAATCCTCATTTTGTTGATACTGAGCATGCTTTTCACAACTTGAGTGGTGTGGGGACTGCTTTTATTTTGACCCGTGCCATCGCTGCTGAATTGGATATGCTGGATGAATGGCAGGAATCAGTTTTGGATCTGGTTGCACTGGGCACCATCGCGGATGTTGCTCCTCTGCTTCACGAAAACCGCTACATGGTGCAATATGGGCTTGATCTTCTACGTCGCCGCCCACGCCTAGCTATCCAAGAAATGTTGCGCACTGCCGATGTACCACTGGATTCTGTGGATGAGCAAACCGTCAGTTTCATTCTCGCCCCGCGCATGAATGCCCGCGGGCGTCTGGGAGATGCTAATCCTATGGTGGAATTTTTACTAACGGATGACCTAACACTTGCCCGGCGTACTGCTGCCGAATTGGAAGGACTGAACAACCAGCGCAAGATGCTGGTCAACCAGGTATATCAGGCAGCCATTTCCCAAATTGAAAAAGATCCCGTTTTTGAAGAGAAAAGCATTATCATCCTGACTAATCCAACCTGGCCGGCAGGCATCTTAGGCATCGTTGCCAATCATTTGTGCGATACCTATGACAAACCAGCTATTTTATTGACTAAAGATCGCCACGGTATGTTAAAAGGTTCCGCCCGCTCTATCTCAGGCATCGATATCACGCAGCAATTACAGGTACACAGCCACTTGCTGGTATCCTTCGGAGGACATGCCATGGCAGCCGGTATGGCGCTGCACCAGCAACAATTCGACTCGTTTGTGCAGCAACTAAACAGATCCATAGCATCCATCGTCGGGGTTGGTGAAATAGAAGCAACTTTGCCTATTGATGCTTATCTGCCGCTGGCTGGCGTGGATGAATCTTTTATGCAATCCATAGAAAAATTAGCACCTTATGGAGCTGGCAATCCTGCTCCCACCTTCCTGGCGGAACATCTGCACATCGCTGGTTCCTGCTATCTCGATCGTGATAAAGTGCACCGTTCTATTCAAGTTGCATCTGCCGAGGGGCAACGCTATGAAGTGAAATGGTGGCACGCCTTTGATACTCCCCTGCCCTCTGGTGAGATCGATCTAGCATATACGGTCAGGCGCAGCACTTTCCGAAGTGAAAGCAGTCTGGAATTGGGCTGGGTGGATGCACGCAAACGCCAACCTGAATCTATCACCATCGCAAAGAATAAACCAGATACTGTCATCCTAGATTGCCGTTATGTAACCAACAGTCTATCTGACCTGCTGCAATTCTGCCGCACCGAAAAGGCCCTCTGTTGGGGTGAACACATCACAATTGACCAGATCCAGGTGCACAATCGACTTCAGTTGCAAGAGTGCCCCGTGCTGGTATTCTTGCATATGCCCCCACATGCTATAATCTTGCGATCCATTCTGGCGACAGTCCAACCCCACACTATGGCATTATTCAACCTGCCACAAGATGCCATGGACCCACGTATTTTTCTGCAAACATTGATGGGTATGCTCAAATATGCGCTACGTGAAAAACAGGGCATCATCTCACTGGAACAATATGCTGCAATGCTAGGGGTACCGTCTTCCATGATCGAAATTGGTTTGAACCTGCTTCAGGTTGAAGGGCATATCCAGGTGGAAGCCAGGAGTAAAGAGAAACGCACTATTACCACCAGCAGCTCTCCTGCTGATATGAGTGCCCGGGCACACTGGCAAGCACAGCTGTTGCAATCTTTCAGTGAGATGGTTGCCTTCCAGCGTTTTTTATTGCGCCTGCCACCCGATAAGATCCTGCAAGATTATGGTACAACGCAAACGAATAATTAATACTAAACTTGTCCAAATTATTGGTATAATGCGCGCAAATGACTGACATTAGCAGAAGAGATTTTTTAAAAAACTTAGGAGCCGGGGCGGTGGGTCTGGCTTTGTGGGGCAGATCTAGCACACCAAATTTAATACTTGCCCCCGAACTCGGACGAGTGACCAGAGAATCTCTCAGTGTATACGCCGAACCGAATGACACCAGCGTTATCCTATTTCAGCACTACCGGGATGATATCTTGCACATTTATAAAGAGATCACATCCCCGGATGGTCCGGGGTACAACCCCGTCTGGTATCGGGTATGGGGCGGCTATGTACATAGTAGTTTTGTACAGAAAGTGAAATATCAACTCAACACCCTGATTGATAAATTCCCTTCACAGGGGCAGCTCATGGAGGTGACTGTTCCCTACTCCCAATCTTATCGCCACCGCGTGAATGAAGCGTGGGAGAAATTCTACCGTCTATATTACAGTTCTGTTCATTGGGTCTTCAGCGCTAAAGAAGGACCAGATGGTTTGCCATGGTACGAGATCAGAGATGGACTAGTAGATCTCTCTTACTATGTGCCAGTTGAGCACCTACGCCCGGTCAGCGCTGACGAACTCACCCCCATCCATGCGGATGTGACACCCAGTTTGAAGCGGATCGAGATCTCGGTCGATTTTCAGAAACTGATGGCATTTGAAGGGGACCAACTTGTCAGGGAGATTAAAGTTTCCACTGGGCTACCCTATCTTAGCAGTGCTCCCAATACTATTCCCACCGATACCCCACGTGGCAATTTCAAGATCCATGCCAAGCGTCCGAGTGTACACATGGGGGATGGCACTCTGCGTTCGGATGCCGAAGCTTACGAATTGCCCGGTGTTCCCTGGGTATCCTATTTTGAATCCTCCACTGGGGTCGCCATTCACGGCACTTTTTGGCATAATAACTTTGGCATGACCATGAGCCATGGCTGCATTAATACACTCTCCGAAGAAGCCAAGTGGATCTACCGTTGGACCACCATCCCGGATGATGGCAACAGTGAGAAGTACCGCACCCCTGTGCTGGTTTACTAGATTTTCCTTCAATATAAGTAATTGAAATCCTATATAGAAATCTCAGTCTAACAGAAAGCGTTGGAAGACCTGGTTCCCTACTAATTTTCCCCTGCGGGTCAGTCGGATGGCGCGCGGTACTTCTTCTATCACTTCCAGCAATCCCAGATGAACCAGTTCCGCGATCTGTTCTTCATATACATCGAATAAAGATTTCTCAAACTTTTCATAAAAAAGATCAGCACGCAATCCTTCTTCGACCAACCGCAGTCCCAGCATGGCGCTTTCCCCCATTTCATCTGCTGGTGTCAATGCATGACCTTCCTCCATCCAAGGAAAAGGAAAAACGAGTTTATCATGGTTATCGACCGCTGCGATAGCATTTAAGTATTCTGTTATAGATAGAGGATTCGCCCAGCGCCACCCATGCAGATGGCTGTGGGCTGCCACCCCTAACCCAAGGTAGGAAGAATTACGCCAGTACAGTAGATTATGTTGGCAGCGATGATCATATCCATCCTCCTGCTTTGCCCAATTGGAGATCTCGTATTGCTGGAACCCTTGTGTTCCCAGAAAATCCATCACCCATTCGTACATATCCGCTGCCAGGTCATCATCCATGGCAGGCAGGGTTCCTCGCTGAATGGCTGTTGCCAGAGGGGTATCTTCCTCTATTGTCAGCGCATATAATGAAAGATGGGTGGGCTGCAGTTCTAGTGCTTTCTTCACCGAATCTTGCCAGTCTGCCAGTGTTTGCCGTGGCAGTCCGAACATCAAATCCAGACTGATATTGCCTATTCCGATATTGTGTAGTACTTGAACAGCATTCACTACGTCCTGGAAACAATGCCGTCTGCCAAGCATCTTCAATTCCTGCTCTTGTGCACTTTGCATACCCAGACTTATCCTGTTGATGTCAGCTTGCTGCCAATCTCGTGCAGTTTGTTCCACGACATCTGCCGGATTAGCCTCCATCGAGATTTCTACCTCAGGAGAAATATTAAAATGATCCCTGCATGTCTTCAATATTTCGATCAGAGATTGAGACGGAAAATAGGATGGAGTTCCACCTCCCAGATAGATCGAATTTACCAATAATGACTCTGGTAGATATGCCCCACTGAGATTGAGTTCTTTCAGCAAGGTGTCACGGTAATTTGCAAAGTACTTTTCCATACCTGCACTTGTGTTAAAATCACAATAGGTACAGCGACTTTTACAGAACGGAAAATGAATATAAATTCCTGCCTTTTTCATCAGCAAAATCTATCATATCATTGATGTTATAATATTGCGGCTTTGACAACCAAAAAGAGTGAAGCAAAATGAACCCCAAAAATAAACAAATCAACGATAAAGTATGTCCTACCTGCGGTACCCATCTGAACCCCAATGCAACGCGTTGCCTTGTCTGCGGGAGAACGTTTACAGATGTGCCAGTCAGCACCAATCCAACCAATAAGATCAAAACCCGTGGGCTGCCACAATTCACCCTCAGTTTGCCAGTCGCCCTGGGTGCAATCCTGATCCTGATCGCTATCGGTGCAGGGGTGATCTATTTTATCCTGCGTGAAGCCGGGCAGATCACTGCTGCACAACCCACTGCCACCCCCACCGCCACTGCGACGCTGGAGCAGAGTCCCACCCCCACTCTTTCCCCGACTCCAGAACCGACCTTAACTCCTGAACCACCCATCTCCTACGCAGTGCAAGCAGATGACACATGCAGTTCCATTGCCTTCCAGTTTAATGTTTCTGTAAAAAGCATCGCTGATCTGAACAACTTGGCTTCCGACTGCGGTGTGCTGACCATCAACCAAGAACTGCTCATCCCACGTCCCACCCCAACTGCCTCCCCGCAGCCTACTGGCACCCTCAGTATTGCCCAAGCAACTGAAGCTGCCTGCCAGAAAATTACGTACACTGTGGGGGAAAATGATACTCTCAGTGGCATTGCCGCCAACTATAATATTTCGGTAGAGACCCTACGCACTTACAATGGCAAAACTTCCGATAATGTCTATTTGAACGAAGTCTTGACCATTCCACTGTGCGAACGCTTGCCAACTGCCGGACCGACACCCACTGCCACATTACCGGCACCCTTTAGCGCAACCAACCTGCTATTACCTTCCGATGGTTCAGTCTTCAACGGTACTAACGATACCGTCACCTTGCAGTGGGCAGCTATCGGGGGTATGTTGGAAAGTGATTCCTATGCAGTCACCATCGAAGATCTGACTGCCGGTGAAGGAAAGAAACTGGTAGATTATACCAAAGACACCAAGTATATTATTCCAGTCAGCTTCCGTCCCGCTGAAACCAATCCACATGTCATCCGCTGGTACATTCAACCTGTGCGTCAATCTGGCACCACCAATAATGGAGATGCCATTTGGGTCACTGCCGGTTATCCCAGCACTGCACGTGTTTTTATCTGGTCTGGCATTGGTACTACACAACAATAAAAAAGATTGGTAATTTTGGTTCTCAAAACTTTAGATAACAAAACTGACACCTTAAAATTCAGGTGCCAGTTTTGTTGTTTTAGTAATTTATTTTGCCTCTTCATATGAGGCAATTTACCCATTACACTACTTTGATATTTTATTTGCAGTGGTTCTTACCTAACCGCAACCGGGTTCTCAGGATTCTGCGAAGGATCGAAGATATGGATATTTTCCATATTGAAAGCAACTTTGATTTCATCTCCAGCCATCACGCGAGTACGAGGGTCAACCCGTGCAACGTATACAGGATCTTCTTCACGATGTTTCAAGTGCAGAAAGATCTCATTTCCCATCAATTCGGTCACATCCACTTTGCTCTTGACAAGTGCCGGTTTGATACCTGCTGGTAAGAATTCGGGGTTATGAATATCTTCGGGACGGATCCCAAAGATGACTTTTTTGCTGGAAAGATGATCGAAGATCTTGACACGATCTTTGGGGATCTCGACTTCGAAACCCTCTGTTTTGAGAAATAATTTTCCATCCCGTTTATCCATGACACCGTTGAAGAAGTTCATTGCCGGCGAACCGATGAATCCAGCGACGAACAAATTGGCTGGTTTGTCATAAAGGGTTTGCGGTGTGTCAATCTGCTGCAAGACACCATGATTGAGCACTGCAATACGAGTGCCCATCGTCATAGCTTCCATTTGATCATGGGTCACATAGATGAAGGTCGTTTGCAGACGTTGATGGAGTTTGGTGATCTCGGTTCTCATTTGTACACGCAATTTCGCATCCAGGTTTGAGAGTGGTTCGTCAAAGAGGAAAACTTTCGGCTCGCGTACGATAGCGCGACCGACGGCAACGCGCTGTCTCTGACCACCCGATAATTCCTTGGGCTTGCGATGCAGCAACATTTCGATGTTCAATACTTTGGCTGCTTCTTCCACTTTCTTCTTGATCTCATCTTTGGGTGTTTTACGCAGTTTCAGACCGAACGCCATATTGTCAAATACGGTCATATGCGGATAAAGGGCGTATGACTGGAACACCATTGCAATATCACGATCTTTTGGTGCCACATCGTTGACCACCTTATCATCAATTTTAATCTCCCCTGATGTAATTTCTTCCAATCCCGCCAGACAACGCAAGGCGGTGGTTTTCCCGCATCCCGAGGGACCGACCAAAACCAGGAATTCCTTATCCTCTAAGTTAAAACTTAGATCGTTTACTGCGACAACGTCACCGAATTTTTTGACCACATGATCAAAGATAACGTTTGCCATTGTTTCCTCCTTTCGGAACGAATATAGTGATTAAATTATAGACTCATTTTTTAAAAAATGAACCGGAGTTTTCACTCCGATTCATATGTTTTTTTTCCTGATAAATACATTCGTATCCCGTCAATTCGGAAAGGTTTTTAGTGCATCGCAGACAATTTGAATATCATCGCTGGTCATGATAGGAGACATATGCCCGATGCGGAAGATCTTCGATTTCAGTTCTCCCAATCCGCCTGAGATCTGAATGGCATATTCTTCCAGCAGATATTCTACAATCTGGGCACTGTTGATGCCGTGTGGCATCACTCCTGCGGTCAGGACCGGATTCATCTTTGCATCATCGGTAAAAGGTGGCATTCCCGCAGCACGCATACCATCTCTTAACTGCATTGCCAAGTTTCGGTAGCGTTCCATACGCACATTGATACCTTCTTCCATGAGTTGAGCCAGGGATACCATTAATGCATTGACACTGTTGGTTGCCATGGTGATCGGGGATGGGTGCCAATCTCCCCATTCGGTTGCATATTGCCGCCATACACGCAAATCAGCATACCAGCCGTGCTCGCCCTTTTCTTTTCGGTTAATACTCTTCCAGGCACGTTCATTGACAGCGATAGGCGCCAATCCGGGAGGAGCACCCAGGCATTTTTGTGTGGCGGAAGCGCACACATCAATGCACCAGTCATCCATATCAAATGGAACACCGCCCAAGGATGACACTGCATCCACCAGGAATAATGCTCCTTGCTCACGAACTATCGGACCGATCTCCTGGACGGGATTCAGAACAGTAGTTGATGTCTCACCATGCACAACAGCCACGGCTTTGATGGTAGAATCCTTTTTCAATGCATCCTGAATGGCCTGTGGGTCAAGTTCTTTGCCCCATTCCCCCTTGACCTGAACCACATCCAATCCATTGTGTTCCGCGATAGAAATCAATCTATCACCAAAGAATCCATTGTTTCCAATCAGAATGCGTTCACCATTTTGCAAACAGCTTCCAAAACCCGAATCGATAGCACAAGTACCCGAACCGACCATCAAGAATATGTCCCCTGTAGTGTTGAAAATAGTCGCCAGCATTTCCATTACTCGCCGGTTTTTTTCCACCCAGGCATCTCCATAGTGCGGCTCCACCGGTGAACCCATGGCTCTCAACACATCCGGATGCACCTCCACCGGTCCCGGGATCATCATACGAAACTTCTTGTTTCTCTCCAACTTGTCACTCCCTTCGCTCGTATTCATCATAACACCTTGTCAATAAATTCACTTCTGCTACAAATCATTGAAATAAATGGAAAAGATCGCTGCTTGCTCTCCTTTGATCATTATCCCTATGTATTAATATTAGAAAGGCAGGTGAATGAATTGATCCACTTGCTTCTTATTATGTTGGTATTCTCATAACGCAAAACAACATATTATTGTACTACAGTGAACTTTTCTCTGTTCTTCTTGCGAATTGCCTCAAATAAAAAGTAACTATGGGAAGAAACGATGACTCAATAAGAATGTTACCATCCGGCAGAGAAAAGATGCCGGGAGGAGCCAATGATGAGTCAACGCAGCAAGCGAGAATTATGGG
>Ga0209270_1000209_pt1 | contig 146487 bp, 136 predicted proteins | sample MTBAKSrepl1MetaG_FD_187456 | JGI IMG/M metagenome (GOLD analysis project Ga0209270, IMG submission 187456) | Enrichment culture microbial communities from Arthur Kill intertidal strait, New Jersey, USA, that are MTBE-degrading - MTBE-AKS1... | ecosystem: Environmental > Aquatic > Marine >... | reverse complement strand
ATACCACATCGCACAACCCGCACTGAAAGCACCGCTTGAAGGCATCTCCACCGCTCGCCTTGATGACATCCACGATCTCTTTGTAATCGGCTACATTCTCCACGGTCTTTCCCTGTCCTCTTCTGTCTTCACGATGTCTCAGCCCTTCATGGACATGCGGGCAACGGTCTCCATGATCTTTTCCATCCCATACTTGTCCGCCAGGGATTCCAGGCCGATCTCCAGTTCCTCCTGCTCTTCCTGTTCCTCGACTTCCTCTTCCCGTTCCTCATAGACCAGGGCGTCCACCGTGCACCATTTCACACACAGGGGTTCGTCTTCGCCTTCACACATATCGCACTTGAGAGGGAGCCCGGAATCGGGCTCTTTGAAGATGTCCCTGGATGGGCAGGCGGCACGGCAGAAGGCGCACTCATCGTATTCCTTGCCGTCGATTATGTACTTGTCCCGGCCCATGCACTCGGCCGGGGCATACTCGCCGGCGTACACCGGGATATAGATATCTTTGAGCGGATCCCGAATCACTCGAATACGAGACCTCGCCGGGTTGTTGCTGCTGTATTTCGGTGTTGCGTGAAAAGCGGAGCAGATGACTTCACAGGCCCGACAGCCGTTGCACTCGTCCGCATTGATCTTGATGGTCTTTACGATCTTTGTCTTTTTCTCACCCACGGCTACACCTCCTTCTCTTTTTCCACCGAGGTCTCGTTGGAAGGTGTATCCCCACTCTCTGAATAGATCCCCCTTCTTTCGAACTCTTCGGACACGTAATCCAGGCCCAGGTCATGAAGGGCCTCTTTGGTTGGAACACCGTCGTTATTCCATCCCTTGAACCGGTAATACGTATCCAGGAGTTCCTTTTCAAGCTCGGGAAATCGTTTCTTCCAATGGTTCTCAGGCGGCTTCTCGTCTTTTCGCCTCATGCCTCTTCGAATATTCACCGCCCGAACCAGCGTCCGATACCTTCTGGCCGCCTGAGTCAGCGTATCTTCATCCATATCGATCCCGGCCCCTGAAGAGATGAGTTTCGGGTAATTATGGATATGATACGGAGGCTTCAGGGGAAATGAAGAAAGACCGGCGCACATGCCGAGGGCGTCGTCGATGTAATGCATTCGCTCCTGCCAGTCGACGATATCGCAGCACATCTCGGGCTTCGGGTAATATGGGAACGAGTTTTCCCCTCGAATCTCCCAGTCCAGGAAATACTGTTTGAACTTCTCATCCGGCACCTGGAACCAGTCCTTGACAAACTCCTCTCTTTCCTCCCTCGTGGGGAACGGCATCTGGGGAAACTGACCTTCGATCTGAGTAATGTTGATCTTCTCGCCGGTGGCATACATGAGGAAATAGATGGGATTCAGCATGGACAGCTTGAGAGGCAGTTGCTCATGTTTTTTGATGTTGTTGTGCGCGTATTCTTCCGCCCCCTTACCGATCTGCCGGGCCGCCCAGTAGGTCCCGTTGGCCAGGACGTCTCCAATGCCTTCTCTCCGCACAATCCGGTCGAGCAGCCAGTAGAATCTTCCCTCGTTGTCCTCCGGCATTCCGGGAAAATCATCAGCCGTCAGGATCCCCTTTTCGTACAGTTCCAGGGCAAAGGCCATGACCTGGGGTGTGGTAAACGAGTCCACCCCATACTCCGTAGCACTCTGAGCAATGCCCAGGCCGAATTCCAGGTCGGAGAAGGCCGCCATGGTGTACGTCAGTTTGGAGAAGCATTTCATCATGTAGGTCGGAATACCCGGCACGGAAATGGTGGCTCCACACCTCATGGGGCAGTTGTAGCAACTGACCAGCCGCCTCCGCGCGCCTTCCATGGTCTCCATCCACGCCTTCGCGATGTCATCGTTCCAAAAATCTTTTCGGCGGACACGGGAGTTTCCCCACCTGAAATTCTCGGTGTGCCACTTCTCGTCGTGGACTTTCATTTCCTGCGGGGACCCGAGGCCGGCCAGAATGGGCATGACCCCGGGAATGGGCCGTTCGTTCCTCCACGCCATGTATTCCATGACCTCATCGATCAGTTCCATGAATTCCGCCGGGCGGGCGATATGGATATCCTTGGTCCCGCGAACCGCGATGGCCTTGAGCCCCTTGTCTCCCATCACAGCCCCGATTCCGCCCCGGCTGGCACTGGACCTTCCCTGTTCGATGGAGGCGAAATAGACCCGGTTTTCGCCGGCCAGGCCGATGGCCGCCACTTGGGCACGGGGTTCCTTCAACTCCTGTTGAATCAGTTGGGCCGTTTCGATCGCGCCTTTCCCCTGAAGATGAGAGGCATCCCGCAGTTCCACCTGGTCATTGTGGATCCACAGATAGACCAGGTCAGGGGATTTGCCGCGAATGATCACTTTGTCATAACCGGCATACTTCAATTCAGGAGCCCAGAACCCCCCCATCATGGAAAAGGCCATGAACTGCGTCTGGGGCGAAATGGTGGACAAAATGGTCCGATTGCACCCGGTGGCCGGTGTCCCGCACAACAGACCGGCGCTGAATATGAGCAGGTTATCCGGGGAGAACGGTTCCACCTCGGGCGGCACCCGATCCCACAGGATCTTGGCGTTCGTCCCCAGCCCCCCCAGGTACAACTCCGTGTCCCTCGGGTCCGTCTCCACCCGCTCGATACTCCCCCGGGATAGATCGATTTCCAGATTAAAACCTGTCTCTGCATACCTCATGGTGTTTACCCCTTACACTCCGCTTGCGATGGGATCGACCGCGCTGCCTCTTCGGTCGGGAAAAACAGGCATCTCACCTCCCCGCGCCGGACCGCCGCCGGCACCGGCCGAAGGGACCTCAGACAGACAACCGTCCCTGCTCTTCTTTCATTTCGTAAAGGCCGCCTCCAATCCGGCCAAAGGATGGATGATTCACCGAACACGCCTCAATCCAGCACCCTCCTGAGATTGATGAAATTGCTTCGATCAAAACCCAGGGTCTTGAAAAACGACAAGAGGTCCGTGGAATCCCACCTCACCGAGGTGTAGATGTTTTTGATCCCCTTCTCCTCGTAAAACGCCATGATCTCTGCGGCCAGGGCCTTGCCGATGTCCCGGCCCATGTACTTGGGGTCCACGCCCAGAATCGCGATCCATGCGCTTCGTTCAATGCCGAAAATTCCGGAGAGGATGCTGCTGATCATGAATCCCACGGGGTGTCCGTCATGCTCGGCCACGAAGCAGGCATTGTTCGGTTTCTGGGCGTATTCTCTCACGATTTCAAGGAAATCCGGAGTGACGACGGTCTTGGTGATCCGTTCCTGGATCCTCCCGATCTCGTCCACGTCTTCTTCCTTGAGCCTTCTGATGAGCACGTTTTCCACGAGGCGCTTCCTTCTCCTTGGAGTCTCCCTTCAGTCGATTCGAATGATCTTGACGTTGTGACCAACCCAGTCCGGCGGAAGATAGACCCGGCCGCTGTTTCCGCTCAACTTGACCTTCTTCTCGATCATCTCCTCGCCGTACACCTCGAACTTCACCTTCCCCTTCATGGCGGGAGCCTTCTCCGGACCTGCATTCTCTTTTGGATTCGCCACGTTGATCTCATTTCATGGAGGTTGACCGGTGCTTGTACACCCTGTTGCAGCCGTTCTCCTCGGGAACCACCCTGAAACGCCCTCGGCCCCCGTTCATCCCGCTAAAACAAAGCCATCACTATTTCCGACGACCTCGCAAACCCTTCTCTCCGCCGCCATTAGACCATATCCCATTGAAAGCATAATGGTATTCCTTCGGCTTCCCGGCTTTTTTGACTCCATTCCAGGGGATCTCGGTACTGCTTCCCTGATTCGTTTTTAATCACATTCTAGCTACAAAGTAACTATAAAGAAGTCCCCGAAGGCCTGTCAAGGAAAAAACCCGGCCCCGTGTGGGGCCGGGATCCGCTTTGACGAACCGGCATTCGGCCTGCTATATATTCGGGAAGAAAAGCGCCTTCGGAGGGACCATGGACGGATCGGACAGACGGTATACTGAGCCCACGGACATCATCGACAGCGACCATCCCCGAGTGGCGGCGTACGCCGCCCGGGTGGTGGGGGAGGATGCGCGCCCGGATCCTGTAGCATGCGCCGTCCGCCTCTACTATGCCGTGCGTGACGGCATCCGCTATGACCCCTATGTCCCGTTTTACCTGCCTGACCACTACCGAGCCAGCGGGGTGCTGGAGGCCGGCCGGGGTTATTGCGTGCCCAAGGCCTCCCTCCTCTGTGCCCTGGGACGGACCTGCGGCATTCCCACCCGTGTGGGTTTCGCCCATGTTCGAAACCACCTCTCCACCCGACAGCTCCTCGAGTACATGGGAACGGACCTGTTCGTGTTTCATGGGTATACCGAGTTTTTCCTGCTGGGCCGATGGGTCAAGGCCACGCCCGCGTTCAATGCGGAACTCTGTCACCGCCACCGGGTGGCTCCCCTGGAGTTCGACGGCCGAAACGACTCCTTGTTCCAGCCATACAACCTCGATCAACGCCAATTCATGGAATACGTGGAAGACCTGGGGGCGTTTGCAGATATCCCGGTGGACCTCATCGTTCAAGGATGGGAGACGGCCTACGGCAAACAGAGGGTTCGGGGATGGATCGAGGAGTTCGAGAGGAACGGGGGGCTCTCCCCAAGGCGTTTCCGGGAAGAAGACGTGGTTCAGCCGTGATCGGATACGGGGCCTTCACCCGGACGTCCGGGCCTCGGAACAGGATCGGCCCTCCGGCGTGTTCATGGGCATGTTCAGGAGTAAGAGGGGCGCCAACAGGGGCCCGGCCGGTTGTCATGCATGAGGTGTCCTTTCGTGCCGCCGGCACTACTACTTCCGCCGGATCCCTCAGGTGGGGCACCCTTGCTTCAACCTCTCCTCATTGGCCCGGGCCATGCGCTCCACAAACCGGGCCCACCATCCCTTGCGACGGCCTGTTTTCCCCCCGTTTCCCTTGGCCTTGGCCATAACACACCTTCCTTCCTTCGTAACAACCCTTCTCTTCAGGCCAGAACCCTCTCCATGAAGGCGGTCCCTTTTACGGGATTGTACCGGTAGGGGCCGATATGCCGAAAGCCCAGAGACCGGTAAAGAGAGAGGGCCTCGGACATGGACGGGAGCGTGTCCAGACGCATCCTTCTGTAACCGGCCTGACAGGCCCGTTCAATCACAGCCCGGGCCAGGACCCTTCCCAACCCCCTCCCCCGGTATCGTGGGAGGATGTAGAGCCTCTTCATCTCGCAGATCTCATCCTGGAACGGCCGCATGGCCACGCAGCCGGCCGCCTGTTCCTTGATCCGCGCCAGAAGGAGGGCCCCTCCGGGAGGCTCATACGCACCGGGAAGGCCGGCGAGTTCCTCTTCAAAGTCTTGAAAAGACAAATCAATACCCAGTGCGCCCGCATACCGGCGAAAAAGATCGCCGACCTCATCCAATGCTGCACCCTGGTGGGCGTCGACAATTTCGACCGGGGTGTGTTTTCCAAGAGGCATGGGATCCTCGACCCGAAAACAGGCAAAGGGCTCCACCTATTCCCGGACGAGTCGGGGTGTGACCCATATTTCGAGCCGGGTGCTCAGCGATCCCTTGTGAATGCTGATGATGCAATCCCGGTCGGGTTTCTCGAACACGAGCAGGTACACACCGTACTTGAAGTAACTCCTCAGCTTCCATTGATCCGCGGGCATATGGTCAACGAAAAAAGTGAAAAGGGAGACCGGGTCCACCCAGCCCTTGAAACAAATCCTTCCGGCCTTCACGTTGGTGGTCTCGAAAAGGAGAGACGAATCGGCATCGAGCTTCATCTCGCGGGGGACGAGGATATCGCTGAAATCGTAATAGGCGCTCGACAGCCTGTCTGCGGCGGCGGCCCCGCTCGCCGGCGGGTCCGTTGGGGAGTCGGGCGCGGATGCCTGTCCCTGCCCGTATTTCGGAGAACACGCAGCGAGCGACAGGCAGACCAGGGCCGACAACCATATCCAGCGTTTCATGGAACGTACCTCCCTTCCTTGAGACCGCCGCCTGACCGGAATAGACCCGGCTTCCGGTACCGATTCGAGCACCCACGGCGTCTCCCGCTCCCGTAGGGATGAAGACTCCATCAAAACCTATGAAGAACGCCTGCCCATGTCAAGCGGAAACCCCGACGCGCCAAGGTCCATGTGTTCGTGCATGGGACCACCGGAAATCCGGAACCGGGACTCATACGAATAACCGGTGGATGAATGAGTCCTTGACAGCCCGCTTCAAAGTCTGATTAGTGATCTCACGGGCAAACGCGGCGTTTCAACGGACATGAAGAGGTGGAATTCATGCAGCACGAAGAAAAGACATTCGATCAGGAAACGATTCTGCTCGACCAGAACGAGTATGTTCGTTGCGCCTTTATCCGGTGCGACCTTCAATTTGGAGGCTCGGGGGGAGTGGCGTTCAGCGAGTGCCGTTTCGACCAATGCCGCTGGTCCTTTGTGGACGCGGCATCCAACACGCTTCACTTCATGGCGAGTCTGTACCACGGCCTCGGAGATGGGGGAAAGCACCTGATGGAGGACCTTTTCGAGAGCATTCGGAACACCCCGCCTCCGGGGATGTCGCCGCCCGACGGATCCACCGAACCCTGATCCGGCCGGCATCGAGGCGTCTTCCACAGAGGAGATGGATGATCTCCGGACATCGCGGGGATTCGAGAGGGGGAAAACCGTTTCAAGGGAAGGCAAAAAAGGCGCAACCCCTTGGGTTGCGCCTCGATTGACTGAATGGTGCCGAAGGGGGGACTCGAACCCCCACGGGGCAACCCCCACTAGACCCTGAACCTAGCGCGTCTACCAGTTCCGCCACTTCGGCCCGGAATCGGAGTTGATCTTCTCCGATGAAAAATCTATATTTAAAGTTTACTTTGGCGTTTGTCAATCCCCTAATCGTCGATGGAGAAAAACGATACCCGTCGGGTAGCCGAAGGGGCAAGGGCCTTGGATGGCCCAAGTTCAATCAAAGGTTGCAGAATACCTACGCTGCACCGCTCCCTGTGGAGAAAGAGATTCAAGACCAGGCTTATGCGCATCATACAACGTCTTCACCAGATCAAGCAGCCCCTCAGGAATCCCGCACTCACCATCGGGAACTTCGACGGCGTTCACGAAGGGCATCAGGTTCTGTTTCGAAAGGTTTGCGAACTGGCTAACCGCTCGCAGGGGCAATCGGCCGTCATGACCTTCGACCCCCACCCCATTCGTGTCATGCAACCCGGAAACGGCCCTCCCCTGATCACCCCGACGGAGCAGAAACTGGAGTTGATCGCCCGGGCCGGGATCGACGTTGCCATCTGCCTCCCGTTCACGCCGGAATTCGCCGCGATCACCGCGGAGGACTTCGTTCGGCGGATTCTGGTGGAGCGCATCGGCGTCCGTGAGATCGTAGTAGGTTATGATTACTCCTTCGGGGCCAGGCGACGTGGCGATATCCCTCTTCTGAAGGCCATGGGCCGATCTCTGGGATTTGGGGTCCATGTGGTCGATCCCATCACCATCGACGGGGTTCTTGTCTCCAGCACATCCATTCGAAACCTCGTCCGGGATGGGGATCTCGGGAGGGCCAGGGTCCTTCTCGGCCGGGATTATCAGATCCGCGGCACCGTGGTGCGAGGAGCGGGACGCGGGGCGAGTCTTCTGGGTTTTCCTACGGCCAACCTCCTCCCTGTGGACGAACTCGTCCCGAGGGAGGGGGTCTATGCGGTACGTGTCCACCTGGACGACTGGATCTACCAGGGAGTCACGAACATCGGACGAAATCCCACCTTTGGCGATAACGAGAGATCCATCGAGACCCACCTGCTCGATTTTTCGGGGGACCTGGTCGGAAAAACGATTCGAATCGACTTCCTCGATCGACTGCGGGACGAAAAGGCCTTTTCCACCATCGAAGACCTGTCCAACCAGATCGCCCGGGACATTGGACGGGCCAGGGACGTCTTTCAATCCCGGGAGAGGGAGGCGAGCGGTTGAGCCGAGCCCTGGATTGGAAATTCTGGGTCGGCCTCATCATCAGCGCCGTATTCCTGTACCTGGCCCTTCGCCAGGTGGACATGGAACGGCTCTGGTTCGTCCTGCGGTCCGCGGCCCCGACGTCACTGGGCCTGGCCGTTTTCATCTCCCTGCTTCAATATCCGGTGAGGACCTTCCGATGGGGCATCCTTCTGGACCCGATTCGACCCACCGGGTTTGGAAACCGTCTCCTCGCCACCCTGGTGGGATTCGCGGCCAACTGCCTGCTCCCCGCCCGACTGGGCGAATTCATCCGGGCCAACTACCTGGGTTTTTCGGAAGATCTCAGCAGCAGTTCGGTACTGGGTACGGTGGTCGTTGAGAGGCTCTTCGACGGGCTGATCTTGCTCGCCATTCTGGTCATGGGGCTTGCGATGACCCGCTTCCCGGCGGAATACACCTCACTGGCAGCGGGGTTTCGGGGGGCCGGTTTTTTCCTGTTTTCAGGCTACCTTCTCATCATCCTCATTCTGGCCGGCTTCAAATGGAAGGCCCAGGCCTTTCTCCACCTCCTGGACCGCATCATTTTCTTCCTCACCAAGGGTCTTCGGGACCGAATCACCGGAATCGTCTGGCGTTTCAGCCTCGGCATCGTCCTTCCCTCCAGTGCCCGAGGCTGGATCGCCGCGCTGCTTTCCACTGTCGTGGTCTGGTTCCTGGCCATAGTCCAGATCAAGATCATCGCCATGGCCCTCGACTTCCCACTTCCTTTCACAGCCGGCTTCATCGTGCTGGCCGCCGCTTCCGTGGGTGTTGCCATTCCATCGGCCCCGGGCTTCATCGGCACCTTTCATCTCGCGGTCCAGTACGCCTTCATGATCTACGGATTCAATCCCGAAGAAAGTCTTTCCGCCGCCATCCTTCTCCATGCCGCCTTTTTCATCCCCACCGTGATCGCGGGAGCCGGGGCCTTTTTCCTGCTTCACGGGGGCCGAACCCGGCTTGTCTCCGACAAATACAACGCGGAGTAAATGGAAACCGTGCCGGTGCCGAACCATCATTCGTGGAAAGGTCCTTGACCTCGGCAAAAAATCCTCGTATGAAACGTCAAGATCCGTTACAACTCACGGGCGGAGATCCTCGCGCGTATGGTGTATTCAGGTGTCGACCTTCTTCGTGATCTTCGTGCCCTTCGTGGTGAGCCTTTACGCCTTTTTCTCCATCCGCCCGGCGCTTCACCGGCCGGCACCCACTGGGAGATTCCTTGCGGGTACTCACAAAGGAGATATGACATGAAACGGTACGAGACCTCTTTCGAGTCCCATGCAACGCTCGACCGAAGGTCGTTTATCAAGCTCTCCGGCCTGCTCGGCCTGGGAGCGGCCTCCGCCTGGATGGTGCCGTCCGCGGCCGAGGCCGTCCGCTTTGATCGAAAACGGTTCAAGGTCTCATCGACCCGGCCGGCCATGGGCACCCTGGTTTCTATGACCCTGATCCACGGTTCCAGCGACGAGGCCCAGGAGGTCATGGGCCTGGCCTTTGGGGAAATGGATCGGCTCGCCCGGATTCTGAACCGGTACGACCAGACTACGGCTGTGGGCCTGTTGAATATGGACGGCCGTCTTCCGGACGCCCCACCGGAGGTCCGGGCCGTGGTGTCCCGCGCGCTCCATTACCACCAGGTCACGGGAGGGGCCTTTGACATCACGGTCAAGCCGGTCATCGACCTCTTCAAGGAGACCTACGGGACATCCGGAAATATCCTGGATATATCGGAGGACCGGCTGCAGCGCGCCGTGGACCTGGTGGATGCCCGATCCATCGTGATTCAGGCCGGGGAAATCCGCCTGGCCCGTCCCGGCATGGGACTGACCCTCGATGGAATCGCCAAGGGGTACATCGTGGACCTCGTCTCCGACTTCCTCTCCCGCCGCGGGGTGGAGAACCACCTGGTGAACGCCGGCGGGGACATTCGAACCCGCGGGAAACGGGATGACGGCAGGCCCTGGGCCGTGGCTGTGGAAGATCCCGAAAAGAAAGGAAACTATCCTGCGGTCCTTCGAATGGGGGACGGCGCCGTGGCCACATCGGGGAACTACGAGATCTATTTCGACCGGGAAAAGATGGTCCACCACATTGTGAACCCGGCCTCGGGCCTCTCACCGCAACGAAGCGCCAGTGTATCCGTGAAGGCCGAAACCGCCATGGACGCGGACGCCCTGGCCACCGGCATCTTCGTTATGGAACCGGACCGCGGCATTCAACTGGCGAATTCACTCACGGCGTGCGAGGCCCTCGTCATCGAACGGGACGGGAGGCTATGGCCGTCCCGGGGGTGGAAGACGGCCCCAGCCAGATAGTCCGCTCGATCTGCTCGAGCAACGCCGGAAGGGTCTGAGGGGCGATCGCCGAAATGGCGACGCCCCTTGTGTTTTCCATCATGCCCGCCGTCACAACCGGGTCCAGAAGGTCCGTCTTGTTCAGGACGAGAAGGCAGGGAATGCGATTCAGTTCCAGATCCCGAAGGATCCGCTCCACCGTTTTCACCTGGTCGTCCATTCTGGGACTGCTGGCGTCCACCACGTGCAGGAGCAGGTCCGCACCGCGAAGTTCCTCCAACGTGGCGGCAAACGCCTCCATCAGGTCTTCGGGCAGGTCCCGGATGAAGCCCACCGTATCCGTGATGATAGCCTCCCGCTCCCGGGGGAATCTCAGCCGACGGCTGCTCGGGTCCAGGGTGGCGAACAGACGGTCCTCCACCTTCACCCGGCTGTGGGTCAGCGCGTTCAACAGGGTGGACTTTCCCGCGTTCGTGTAGCCGACGATGGAGATCACCGGAAGCCCCCGATCCTCCCGGAGTTTTCTGCGACCTTCCCGCTGCCCCTTGATCTGCTTGAGTTCCCGGTTCAATCGGGCAATGCGTTCCCGAACCCGTCGTCGGTTGATCTCCAGCTTGGTTTCGCCCGGTCCCCGGCCGCCGATTCCCCCGGTGAGCCGCGACATGGCCGTGTTCTTGGTGGCCAGCCGGGGGAGCAGGTACTTGAGCTGGGCGAGTTCCACCTGAATCTTCCCCTCCCGTGTTACGGCCCGGCGGGCGAAGATGTCCAGAATGAGCTGACTGCGGTCGATGATGCGAAGATCCGTGACATCGGTCAGGCTCTTGACCTGGGTCGGGGTCAGCTCGTTGTCGAAAATCAGCAGATTCGAGCCGGTCTGAAGGCACCGAAGGACCAGGTCGCTCAGCTTGCCCTTGCCCATGAGAAACCTCGGGTTGGGCCTCTTGACCTGCTGCACCACCACGTCACAGACGTCCACATGGCTGGATCGCGCCAGTTCCCCCAGTTCCTGAAGAGAGTCCCTGGCGCTCCCGGGAGGACCATGGACCACCCCCACCAGCACGGCCCTTTCGGTCCCCTTCAAGGCGTGCCCCTTGCCCGTGCGGGCCAATTCGTCTTCAATGGATCGTATCAGGGAGGGGAAATGGACATCCACCCGACCCAAGTCCGGGTATCTGGTGATTCTCCATCCTTCCCCGCGAGGGTTCCGGGGGAGGATATGGGCGATGGACACGGCACCGGGGATCCCGTCCTCGCCCGTCTCGATGGACACCATCAAATCCAGCCCCAGGAGGACCAGGTCCGTCAGGTCCTCCCTGGAAAGGGGCTCCCCGGACAAGTGGGTGTGAACACACCTCAGGCCACGAAGCCGGCCGGGGCCCAGCCGGGCCCGGCCCAGTTCCGGAATGCGGATCTGAGTGCGATCCCCTACCACCACGCAGTCGATACGGCCCTTTCGTGTGATGAGGAGAGCGATCTGTCTCTGGGTTTCAGCGGAGAGGGCGGCCGCCTGTCGAGCGAGTTCGGGCGAGACGATGTCCGGATCGGACACCTTCCGGCCGTAGAGCCTCTGGAGCCGCTTCATCTGGCCGGCCTTGAGGCCGGATATGTTTCCGTAGACCCGTTCGATGACTCGGGTTCCCTGGGGATGGTGTTTTCCGCGCGACCCTGTCTGAGGAACCGTCCCCTAGGCCTCTCAAAGGTCGTGATCGGTGTCGGCGGATACGGGGCGTGATCCGTGTCCGTGATTCGTGTCCCGTGGATCGACCGTTTTCTTCCTGAACCGCCTGGGGCTCATGAGCCGGCAGTGCATGGGTTGTCACTTGTATCGGTTCTTTCCCGGCTCTTCAAGGCTCTTCGGAGATGTGGTTGCGAAATTGCGTGGTCTCCTTTTCGAAGGTCAGCCTGAAGTAGCCGGTGGGTCCGTTTCGTTGCTTGGCGACAATGATCTCGGCCAGGTTCCGGTTCTCGTCCGTGGACGGGTGATACATCTCATCGCGGTAGACAAACGCAATCACGTCCGCATCCTGTTCAATGGCCCCGCTTTCCCGCAAATCCGAGAGCTGAGGCCGCTTGTTGGGACGGTCCTCCACCTTTCGGTTGAGCTGGGACAGGGCCATGACCGGAACGTTAAAGTCTTTGGCCAGTGCCTTGAGGTACCGGGAGATCTCGGAGATTTCCAACTGGCGGGACTCGGCGCTTCTTCGGCCTTGAATAAGCTGAAGGTAGTCCACGATGATGAGGGACAACTCCGATTTCTTGGCCAGACGGCGGCAGCGGGCCTTCATATCCAGGACACTGATCCCCGAGGTGTCGTCAATGAAGATGGGCAGTTCCGAGAGTTGGTTGGCCGCTTCGGTGATTCGCACCCAATCCCGGTCCGTCAGGTGTCCGGTTCGAAGCTTGGAGGCATTGATGCCGGCCGCCAGCCCCAGGAGACGCAGGCCCAAGTGGAGCTTGGACATCTCCAGGCTGAAGAGGGCCACGCCTTTTCCTCGTTTCATGGCGGCGTTATAGCCGATATTCAGGGCAAAGGCTGTTTTCCCCATGCTGGGGCGCCCGGCGATGATGATCAGGTCCGATGGTTGAAGACCCGCCGTCAACCGGTCGAAGTCGTCGAAACCCGTTGTGAGGCCCGTGACAAAGCCGTCATTCTCGGAGACGCTCTCCAGTTTGCGGAAGCTCTCCTTGATGACCGCCTCCATGGAGGTGAGTCCTTCGCCCGACTTGTCCTCGGCGATCTCAAAGATCGCCTGCTCGGCCATGTCCAGCAATTCGTCCGATCGGTCCCAGTTCTGAAAACAGGAGTCGGAGATCATGCTGCACTGAGTAATCAGTCTTCTCCGGACCGAGAGATCCCGGACGATCTGGGCATGGTACGCGATCCCGGCGGAAGTAGACACGGACTCCGCCAGGGAAGCGAGGTACTCCGTGCCCCCGGACTTGTCCAGGAGGTCCCGGTTTTTCAGATAATGAGAGAGGGTGATGAGATCGACGGGCTCGTTCTCGTTATAGAGGGCCGTCATCCCGCCGAAGAGGTGGCCATGGGCCTCTCTGTAGAAATCCTCTTCGGTCAGGATATCCATGACCTGGTTCATGGCGTCGTTGTTGACGAGAATACCGCCCAGGATGGCCTGCTCCGCATCCAGGTTGTGAGGCGGAACTTTCAGGGAGGGTTTGGCAATGCTCTCTTCGGGTCGGGCCATCGTGTCCCCCAATGGGCCCTCGACCTCTCCCGCCCCATGATCGGGCAGGAGGGTGCGGGCCACCCATGGAACCGTGCAGAAAAAGATGGGCCCCTGCCCGGCCCCGGCGGCCGCCGAATTCGCCCGGACGGAGGTGCGACCGGTTCAGGTGAAAAGGGGGGTGTTCCGGAAGACGGTCAGGCCGTTTCCTCAGGTTGAATCACGACCTTAATCTGGCCGATCACATTCTGGTAGATCTTCACCGGTACGTCGAACTCCCCCACGGCCTTGAAGGGTTTATCCATCAGAATTTTTCGCCGGTCCACCACAACGCCCTGGTTTTCCATCTCCGCGGCCACATCCATGCTGGTAACGGAACCGTAGAGTTTACCCTCTTCTCCCGCCCGTTGGGATATGGTCACGGTGATTCCGGCCAGCCGATCCCTGAGTTGTTCGGCCTCCTCTCGGGCCCTCAGCTTTCGGACCTCGATCTTCTTTGCCTGCATCTCGAACATTCGAATGTTCTCATTCGATGCCTCGAGGCCGAACCCCTTCGGGATCAGGTAATTCCGGGCGTATCCCTTGGCCACCTCCACCACATCCCCTTCATAACCCAAGTCTTCCACGTCTTGCCGTAAAATCACCTTCATGGGAATCTCCTCACTCGTCCATCGGAACCGACCGGTTCCTTATGGATTTTTTGGCGGACGGTCGACGGACCCCTACCTGAGGGTCGATGTCGTAAAAGGCAACAGGGCAATGGATCTCGCACGCTTGATCGCCACGGTCAGCATCCGCTGATGCTTGGCACAGTTCCCGGAGATGCGTCTGGGAATGATCTTGCCCCGTTCCGTCGTAAAATACCGCAGCGTCTTGGGATCCTTGTAATCGATGGGGAGGCTGCTGTCCGCGCAGAACCGGCAGACCTTCCTGCGATGAAAATGCGGACGACGGCCCCGAAAGCCTCCTCCTGTTGCGGCTGGTGCTCCTCCTGCTGGTCTAGGCATCGGCTTCCTCCTCTGTCCCTTCGGTGTCCCCGGAATCGTCTTCCCTCTCTTCGCTCGATGACTCCTCGGCTGGGGCGGCACTTCCGCTCTGCGCCTCTTGTTCGCGCCGGAGCAATTCCTCCGGGTCCGCCTCGTCCTCGAGCTTGACGGTCATGGCCTTCAGGATCCTGTCGTCCAGCTTCAGGATGCGCTCGAGTTCCGCGCTCACTTTGCCTTGGCCACAGAAATTGACCAAAACGTAGGACCCTTTGTCCTGTTTCTTGATCGGATAGGCCAGTCTCTGTTTGCCCCACTCCTGAAACTTGACAAAGACCCCGTTCTCCTTTTCAATCACCTCTCGGGAACGGGTGAGCGCGGCCTGGTACTCCTCGTCGGTCAGATCTGGATGGGTGATAAAAATGGTCTCATAATACTTCATAGGCGTTCTCCTTTCGGACGCTTTCCCTTTCGGGATGAAGTTGGTCCCGTCTCAACGCGGCCCTTTTCATGTCGCCGCAGGGCGGAACAAGGAGAAAATAAAATAAAACGTAATTATCTATCAATAGAGAGGATACTTGTCAAGCAGGTTTTTGCCCTCTTCTTCCATTGGAGGACCCATGTGGCGCGACGAACTCGAGTCGGCCCGTGAGGCAGCGAGCCTTGCGGGAGACATTCTGACGGACCTGCGGGACAGGACCCACCTCATCCGTAAAAAGGGGGCCATCGATCTGGTCACGGAGGCGGACCTCCGCTCCGAGGAGGCGATCCTCGACCTGCTTGGCCGCCGGTTCCCCGGCGACGCCTTCCTGGCGGAGGAGTCCCCCACGCAGGACGGATCCACGGGTCGCACCTGGATCGTGGATCCCCTGGACGGGACCGTGAACTACGCCCACGGGTTTCCGTTTTACGCCGTATCCATCGCCTTGAAGGCCGGGGAGGTGGTGGTGGTGGGCGTGGTCCGAAACCCTCTCAGCGGCGAGCAGTACGAGGCGGTCAACGGGGAAGGCGCCTTTCTGAACGGGGCCCGCCTCTCGGTCTCCTCGACCCGGCGTCTGAATGACGCCTTACTGGCCACCGGCTTTCCCTACGACATTCGGGAGAGCCCCGATCGGGTCCTGCGCCTCTTCAATGCCCTGATCCTTCGTGCGCGGGGCCTGCGGCGGGCCGGTTCCGCCGCCCTCGACCTCTGCCTGGTGGCCGCGGGCAGGGCCGACGGTTTCTGGGAAGAAAAGCTCCATCCCTGGGATACGGCCGCGGGCATACTCATGGTCCGGGAGGCCGGCGGGGTTGTCACGGACTTTCGAGGGTCCCCCTTCCGCCTGGAGGACCGGACCATCGTAGCCGGAAATCCGGCGGTTCACCGGGCCCTGATCGCGGCTATCTCTTCAGAGATCGAACCGCATTCCCCGACGTAGACCGCCCGCCGGGCCTGCCCGGCCTCGCCGGAAAACTCCATTTCCCGCCCCCCCTGCAGTTCGGGGAAAGGTGGAAGAGGGTCAGGGCTCAAAACCGGCTCAATCGTCGCCGGAAAAACCGTACCATACTTGCACCGCAGGGTGAATTCATCCGTTGCCGGTCTTTCAACACTCCATGGTCATTGACAAATCATGCCTCTTGTGCCAGTGTTCCCCATTGATTTCCTGCGCACATCGGTCCGCCCGTCCCGGGAGGAATCCCCATGACACTCACCAAAAACGACCTCGTGGATCGGGTGATCGAAGAGGTCCACATGCGACACCGAAAACGGCGAAAGGGCCAGCAATTCCTCTTCCCGGAACTCGATTACACTCCGCTCTCCCGAAAACGGGCAACCCGGATTGTGGAGACCTGTCTGGAACTCATCAAGGCGCGCCTGGAGCGCGGGGAAGAGGTTCGAATCCACGGGTTCGGCATATTTCGGCTGCATTTCAAGTGGGCACGACGGGGTCGCCATCCCCGGACCGGAAAGCCCCTCATTCTGAACTCACGCCGCTCCGTATCCTTCTGGGCCTCATCCCATCTCCGGCGACGCCTGAACGGCGGGCGCCCGCCTTCCTGAGTCCTCCATCCCCGTCGCATGACGCTATACATTCCGATCATTACCCAATCAAATGGCTTTGTACTCTGAACATGTCCTTTACGATAACCTCAGAATGATGATCATCCTATTCATCTCAGCCGGTCTCCATCCGTTGCAGGAGGTACAGGCCAATGAGACGTAAGCCTTTCCGGCTCCAATGGAACATCCCCATCCTCTGCCTGACTCTGTTCTTTCTGCCGGCGTTGTTTCGGATGGCCATACCCCCATACGCGAACGCCGCCCAGCGGGATCAGCCCACCCGCTCCATTGTCGTGGCCCCGGAGTACACAGGGGTCATCCTGCCCCGAGGGGAATCCCTCAGCGTGGGCCTGGTGGTGACCAATCGGGGCAGGAGCCCCGAAAACATCGACCTGTCCCTTCCCGAGGTGCCGAAGGGATGGAAGGCCCGGATTCAGGGTCACCGCTTCGAGGTCACGGGACTGCACGTGGCCGCGGACACCACGCAAAACCTGACCTTTCGGGCCGAACCCGATCCCGACCTGCCTCCTGGCACCTATCTCTTTCCCATCCAGGCCCGCAGCGAGGACGGGAAACTCCATGCCGCCACCCGTCTCCGTGTCACGATCAACCCGAAAGGGACCGAAACCCCCGACCGGGACGTGATCGTCTCCACATCCTACCCCGTGCTCCAGGGACCTACGGACGCCGAGTTCGAGTTCTCGGTGGATGTGGAAAACCGGATGGATCAGGATACCGACTTCAACCTGTCCGCCCGGGGACCGGAGCGGTGGGAGATCCGCTTCAAGCCGGCATACGAGGAAAAGCTCATTTCGAGCCTTCGCATCAAGGCGGGGCAGAGCCGCAGCATGACCGTGACGGTCCGGCCCCACCCATCCGCCGGCCCGGGTGAGTATCCGATACAGCTGAACGTAGGGGCGGAACAGGCCCATGCCGAGACCGAATTCACCGTGGTTCTCGCTGGGACGCACCGGCTGCAGATGGGCACGGCCGACGGCCGGCTTTCCCTGAACGCCCATCAAGGGAAACCGGCCCGCATCTCCATCTACCTCAAGAACAGCGGATCCGCTCCCCTGCACAATATTCGTTTTCTCTCGTTCAAACCGGAAAACTGGAACCTCACCTTTGAACCTCAAGAGGTCGAGACCCTGGGACCTGAGGACTTTCAACAGGTGGAGGCGACTGTAACGCCTGCGGAACAGGCCCTTGTGGGGGATTACTCGGTAACCCTGTCGGCCCGGGGTGAGAATGTATCCGAAGACCTTGAGCTGCGCGTAACGGTTCGTGCCTCCACGGTCTGGGGATGGGTCGGTATCGGGATCATATTCCTGGTGATCCTGGGGCTCGTGTTTCTCTTCATTCGGCTGGGACGGCGATAACATGGCCCGTGAAAACGTCATCGAGACCTTCGGCCTTACCCGGGACTACGGATCGGTGCGTGCCGTGGACGGCCTGGACCTACGGATCGAAGAGGGCGAGATATTCGGTTTCCTGGGGCCCAACGGAGCGGGCAAGACCACCACTCTCCTCATGCTCCTGGGATTGAGCCGGCCCACGGGCGGCACGGCTCGCGTATGTGGTCTCGACCCGGTGCGGGAGGCCCGCCGCATCAAGGAACAAGTTGGATATCTTCCTGAAAATGTGGGTTTTTATGGGGAATTGACCGCCGAAGAAAGCCTTGAGTACGTGGCCGCCCTCAATGCGGTGGACCAACGGAAGGCCCGGAAGAGCATTTCCGAGGCCTTGCAGATCGTGGGGCTGGCCCGGGATGAGACCCGCCGGAAACCGGTACGCACCTTTTCCCGCGGCATGCGGCAACGCCTGGGCATCGCCGAGGTCCTCATCAAGGACCCGCGCGTCCTCTTTCTGGACGAACCCACCCTGGGCCTGGACCCGGACGGGGCCCTTCACATCATGGGCCTCATAGAGGTCCTGAACCGGGAGCGAGACATCACGGTCCTTCTTTCCTCGCACCACCTTCACCAGGTACAGCGGATCTCGGATCGGGTCGGGATTATGATTCAGGGCCGGATGCAGGCTCAGGGTTCCGTCAAAGAACTGGCTGAAAAAACCCATCTCTCGGGTGAACATGGAGAAGGGGAGGTCAGTCTGGAGGCGGTCTACATGCAGCTCTTTCAGGAGGCACAGCCATGAGAGGCATGATGGCCGTTTATCGAAAGGAACTGGCCGATCACTTCAGCAGCTACCGCTTTGTCATCCTCTTCGCCTTGATCGCCATGGTGAGCCTCATCACGGCCACCATGGCGGGCATGAGCCTGAGGGAAAATCTGGAAGGCCTGGCCAGACCCCGGTTCGTGTTTCTCATGCTGTTCAACACCACGGGGGCCCTCTTCTCCCTGGTCCAGTTCGTGACCTTTTTCGGCCCCCTGGTCGCCCTGGTGCTCGGGTTCGACGCCGTCAACCGGGAGCGGACTCAAGGCACGCTCATCAAACTCGTTTCACAGCCCATCTTCCGCGACGCCGTCATCAACGGCAAGTTCCTGGCCGGACTGACGACCATCGCCGTGCTTCTCACGAGCATCGTGCTGGTGGTCTCCGGACTCGGTCTCGTGATCCTGGGAATCGTCCCCGGGCTCGACGAAGTGGAGCGGCTGGCCTTCTATCTGATCCTCAGCATGGTGTACATGGCCTTCTGGCTGGGTGTGGCCATGCTCTTTTCCATCCTGTTTCAAAGCATCCCCACCTCGGCATTGGCCTCGGGAGCGCTGTGGATCTTTCTCTCCTTTTTCGTGACCCTGGGTGCGGACGTTCTGGCCAACACCCTGGTGCCGGTGGGGCGGAGCCGTAACGTCACACGGGAGACACTCCTCAGAAACGCACGCATCAAGGAGCGGGTCGGGCTCTGCTCACCCATGGAACTCTACTCCAAGGCGTCGGCCACCTTGATCGACCCCACGAGAAACACGACCCGGTCCCTGGTCATGATGGACCCCTTGGAGCGGATCGCGGCGTCCCGATTCCAGAGTCCTCTTCCCCTGGGCCAGAGTCTCCTGGTGGTCTATCCCCACATCACGGCCCTGATCGGCCTCACCCTGATCTGTTTCGCCGTATCCTACACCGTGTTCATGGTTCAGGAAATTCGGACCTGATGCCGGTCAACGGAATCGTGATCTATCGAAATCACGACACCACCGCGAAATCCGATTTCGATCCCGATTTCCATAGCGACAGCGGATACCGACATCGTTCACAGATACAAAGGGTTCCGGAACGCATCACGCCGATGTGAGGACAGGCATGTCCTGAGTCACTTGAACCGGATCTCTCCCCCTTCCTCGTCCACAATAACCGTGTCCCCTTCCTGGACCGACCCTTCGAGGATCTTCATGGCCAGGGGATCCTGGATCATGCGTTGAATACTCCTCTTGAGGGGCCTCGCCCCATAGACCGGATCGAAACCCACCGTGGCCAGGTGCTCTTTGGCACGATCCGTGAGCTCAAGAGAGATCTTGCCTCCAGCCAGGCGTCTCTCCAGGATGGCCACTTGAATATCCACGATTTTCTTGATCTCCTCGATACCCAGGGCGTTGAACACCACGACCTCATCCACCCGGTTGAGGAATTCGGGCCGGAACGTGCTTCGAAGGGCGTCCATGACGCGCCGCTCCATCTCCTCCCGGTTGGCCTCCCCCATCTCCTGAATCCACTGGCTTCCCACGTTGGACGTCATGATGAGAACCGTGTTCTTGAAGTCCACGGTTCGGCCCTTGCCGTCGGTCATTCGGCCGTCGTCGAGAATCTGCAGCAGGGCGTTGAACACATCCGGGTGAGCCTTCTCGATCTCGTCGAACAGGACCACCGAATAAGGATGCCGCCGAACGGCCTCGGTCAGGTAACCACCCTCATCGTAGCCCACATATCCCGGGGGCGCCCCGATGAGCCGGGCCACCGAGTGCCTTTCCATATACTCGCTCATGTCGATGCGCACCATGAACTGCTCGTCGTCGAACAGAAACTGGGCAAGGGCCCGGGCGAGCTCCGTCTTGCCCACTCCCGTCGGGCCCATGAAGATGAACGAGCCCACGGGCCGGTTGGGATCCTGAAGGCCGGACCGGGCCCGGCGGACCGCATTGGATACGGCCACGATCCCCTGGGCCTGGCCCACGACACGCCGGGCCAGCCGTTCTTCCATGTGAATGAGTTTCTCCCGTTCCCCCTCCATGAGCCGTGAAACCGGAATGCCGGTCCACTTACCCACCACCTCGGCGACGTCTTCGGAGTCGACCTCCTCCTTGAGCATTTTCTGGTCTTTCTGCAGTTCCAGGAGCTGCGCATTCTCATGCTCCAGGTTCCGCTCCAGTTCAATGAGGGTGCCGTATTTCAGCTCTGCGGCCCGGGAGAGATCCCCCTGCCGCTCGGCCATCTGGGCCTCTACGCGGGCAGCCTCGAGCTTCTCCTTGATCTCCCGTATCCGGCTGATGGCCGCTTTTTCCTTCTTCCAGTGGGCCGTCATGGTCTCGGTCTCGGCACGGAGGTCTTTCAGTTCGTGCTCCAGTTTATCGAGCCGCTCCTTGGAGGCCTTGTCCTTTTCCTTTTTCAGGGCCTCTTTTTCGATCTCGAGCTGGGTGATCTTGCGCTGCACCAGGTCGATCTCCCCCGGCATGCTGTCGATCTCGATCCGGAGACGGCTGGTGGCCTCGTCGATGAGATCGATGGCCTTGTCCGGCAGGAAACGGTCCGTGATGTAGCGGTGGCTCAGGGTGGCGGCGGCCACCAGGGCCGAATCCTGAATCCGCACCCCGTGGTGCACCTCGTACTTCTCCTTGAGGCCGCGCAGGATGGAGATGGTGTCCTCCACCGAGGGTTCCTCCACCATGACCGGCTGAAACCGGCGCTCGAGAGCCGCATCCTTCTCAATGTGCTTGCGGTATTCCTTGATGGTGGTGGCGCCTACGCAACGCAGCTCGCCCCGGGCCAGAGCAGGCTTGAGCATGTTGGATGCGTCCACGGCCCCTTCGGCCGCTCCTGCGCCCACCAGCGTGTGCATCTCGTCGATAAACAGGATGATTCTCCCCTCGGCGTCCGTGACTTCCTTGAGCACCGCCTTGAGCCGGTCCTCGAATTCACCGCGATATTTGGCGCCCGCGATCAGGGAGCCCATGTCCAGGGCCACCACTCTCTTTTCCTTGAGGGTCTCGGGAATATCCCCCCGCACAATCCGCTGGGCCAGGCCCTCCACGATGGCGGTCTTGCCTACGCCGGGCTCGCCGATGAGCACCGGATTGTTCTTGGTCCTTCGCGAGAGCACCTGAATCACCCGGCGGATCTCGTCGTCCCGCCCGATTACCGGGTCGAGCTTCTCCTTGGAAGCCATGTCGGTCAGGTCCTTGGCAAACCGCTCCAGGGCCTGGTATTTATCTTCGGGGTTGGGATCGGTGATGCGCTGGCCTCCACGAACATCCACCATGGCCTGCAGGACCGTGTCCCGGGTGACGCCGGCGCCGGCCAGAATGCGCGCAGCCTCTCCGCCCTCCTGGGCGATGGCCAACAGGATGTGCTCCAGACTCACGTACTCGTCCTTCAGATGCTCGGCCTCGCCGAATGCCTTGTCCAGCACCCCTTTGGTGCGCTGGGAGATGTAGGTCTGCCCCACCCCGCTGCCGGAGACGCCGGGAATCTTTTTGAGGGCCGAATCCAGGGACGCTGAGAGGGATTCGCGGTTGGCCCCGATTTTCCCCAGGACTGGCGGGATCACCCCGTCCTTCTGATCCAGGATCACGCGAGCGAGGTGTTCGGGCTCGATCTGCTGGTGCCCGAACCGTTCGGCGAGCTGTCGAGACTCCTGCAGGGCCTCCTGACTCTTGAGCGTAAATTTATCCATACGCATGGTTCTTTCCTCCTCCATAAGACTCGACTCCAGGGCACGACCGGGGGCCGATGGTATGTTTAGAAAATAAGGTTGGCTTCCCTCGTGTCAAGGTGGATAGGTTTTGCTTGCTTTGGTAGCCAAAAATTCCAATCATTATTCCAATATGATCCGATGATAGTCGCATCGAACAGGGGATACGGAACAGGGGGTGGACAGACCCGGTTTCCACCATGTACAATGGGTTCCCCCGCGGGATGTCAGGGCAGGAGAGGAACCGCGCGGGCTCCATGGGAACCACTCAGGGCCTCTTTGAGCCAGGATGGAGTCATCATACGCCCGGCACCAGGTCATCCACCCATATCATTTCCATGGGTCGTAGCCTTGCCGGCGGCGATCGAGATTTTTCCGAAGCCGTCCATGAGGAGTGACATATGAATCAGAAAAACCGAGGCCTTCGATTCGGCGTCATTGCGGTCGAACGTGGATTCATTACCGCGGAACAACTGGTGGCGGCCCTGAAGCTCCAGGTGGAAGAGAACCTGAACGCCTCCCGCCACCGTCTCATCGGCATGATTCTCCTGGATGAGGGTCTCATCACACTCGAGCAGATCGACGAGGTCCTGCTGGAAATGGAATAGGCCATTATTCCGGACGATCCTCCGGCCGCCCCATCGAACTCATTTGCGGGCGGGCTGTCATCGGCTCTCCCCTTCCGAACAAGAGGTGCGATTGAAAGACTACGGCACCGGGAACGCCTTTGGAGATGTGGACCGTATTCCGCTCCGGGCGGACCGGCGATGCGGAGCCTCTCCCAACAGGGCCTGTCGACCGCAGTGGATTCTGGCGAGGTCTGTCCCCCTATGCCTCATGCTGCTCCTCCTGCTGGTTCCCTGGTGGGCGGCACCCTCCACAGTGCGGGCGTGGACCGTCCCGCGGATCCTGGTGGACAGGGTGGCGTCCCACAACCTGCGGTTCCTGGAAACGAGTCTCGAGGACGGTTCTTACCGGGGTGAGGCCGGCATCCTGAGGGTGGCTCCGAAGGCGGCTGAGGCCCTCGGGCTCAAGGTGCACCGTACGCCCGAATACCTCCAGGCCGAGGCCCTGCTCGAGGCGGCGAAGGAGGATCTTCATCGAGCTCGCAGGGCCACGGAAACGGGAACCCGGGGCCCCGTCGCCGGGGATCATGTCCAAGTGATCGCCGACGCGATGCTGTCCCACCGGGAAAAGACCCAGCAGGCCCGAGCCCTCCTGGCCGCCTATGCCGCTTGTCTGACGCTTGAAAACGATGAGCGACTCGACCGCCCCCGTTGCCAGGACATCATCACGCGGATCCTGGAAGAGGTCCTGGGCCAAAACAACCATCGACTGCGAGACGCCTTGGGCTGTTTCGCCAACCGGTGCAGGGGAGAGAATGCCTCGTCCTGTGTCACCCCTGAGAATGTCCGGTTCGTCAACGCGGTCTTCAGAGACTTTGTCAACGAGGCCCCAAAAGATATCCTGGCTCGCTTCGACCTGGACCGAATCGAGCCGACCCGCTCATCCCATGTCCACCCGAAGTGGAAGGAGGCGGCCGGAGATATGGCGGCCCTCGTCGCCCCTCTGATCGACCATTCCCTCAGCAACCTGAACAGGAATGGGTCCTCCGCTGTGGACCCGCTTCTCTTCGTGGCCCTGATACGGAGGGAATCCCGGTTCGACCCCAAGGCCGTTTCCCATGTGGGGGCCGCGGGCCTGACCCAGATTATGCCGAGGACGGCTCTGGAGATGGGCATGGAGGACGTGTTCCACCCCCCCTATTTCGAGCAGGCCTTTGCCGTGCTGCACAAGGAGCGGGAGGCCCGGCGGGAGGCCATGGATGCGCTCTTCGCCATCACCCCGGGAAACGGCCCCCAAATGGCGGCCCGGGCCCGGGAACGCATGCAGGATTCCATCCGTTTTGGAGAAGAACGGAAGCGGTTGTTCGCCAGGTATCGGAAGGAGCTTCAGGGACAGCCATCCGACCCGCGCCTTCAGGCGGACAAGGCCGTGGAGTATGGGCTTCGGTACTTCAGCGAACTCATGCGCGCCCAGGACGGGGACATCAGCCTGGCCCTGGCCTCTTACAACGCGGGGCCGCACCGGGTGCGGCAATACCAGGGCATCCCGCCCTACGGCGAGACCGTCCGGTTCCGAAACCAGGTCTTGAAGTATTACCGGGAATACCTGGAGATACTCAGCGACATCTGAAACACGACCTGAACAAGGCCTGCTGAAGGGACCATGGCGAACATGCGCGGGCATGGACCGGTGACCGGCACATCATTGCTTGAGTGCCGGGTGGAACGCGGAGGGGGTCAGGGTCCCCCGGGCGTAACCGCCCGCGACAACCAGGCCTGGAGCAAAGGGAGCGGAAGAAGTCCCGGCCTTCAAGCCATCTTGAGCACTCCCTCTTCGTTGAATCCTCGGGGTTGACCAGAAGCGTGCGCCTGGCCATGTGCGTTCGCGGGAGCGGCTATGGTTCACGCGGTTCTTTCCTCCGCGGTGTCTGCTGATATTCCTCGGCCCAGCGAAGCCAGATTTTTTTTCGGTTCTGGATTTTATGCATCACCCGATCCAGGTGATTCCGGAGTTCCAGATCGAACATCTTTCTTCGGGAAAACAACACGATCTCACGCTCCAGCGCTTCCCACTCGGGCATCTTCGTCTCATCCCCGGTGCGGTAGCCCTGGAATTTGATGTGCATCTCCTCGATCCGACGATCGAAACTCAGAATCCTGTCCCGAATCTCCCGGTTTTCTTTGGATATGAGCATCCAGTCCTCACCCTTTGGACAACGGGTTCATATTCGACGTCCTCACGTGGTCCTTTGTAGTCCATTCCAGCCCGGCTTTCAATAAAAAACCCGGGCACACCGCCTGCTCGCCACCGTGATTCCGGGTCGGAGTGATGGTTTCCGTGCCCGATCTCCCGTACTCGGATTCCCCAAAAAAAGGACGTTTCATTGAAGGCGGCTGGAATTGCCATTTTCCCTACTTGACTTCTACGTCACAAATTGGGCATCGTCCCATCATGGGCCAAACGGTCCATGCGGGAGACAAGGTTCGCAGGATTCCATCAAAGCTCGAAAAGAGAGGGATACGCCATGACCACCAACCAGCCGCTGCTGAAGTCGCAATTCGAAGATCTTACGCTCCTGAAGCGGGGCAAGGTCCGGGACGTATACGAGGTCGATGACATGCTTCTCATTGTGGCCAGCGACCGCATGTCCGCGTTCGACGTGGTCATGGACGACCCCATTCCGGACAAGGGCCGCATCCTCACCATGATCTCGGCCTTCTGGTTCCACCTCCTCGGCGATCTGGTGGAAAACCACGTGATTTCCACCAACCCCGACGACTACCCCGCACCCTGCCGAAAGTACCGGGATGAACTGAAGGGCCGGAGCATGCTGGTCAAAAAGGCCGATCCTCTGCCCGTGGAGTGCATTGTCCGGGGGTTCATCTCCGGCTCCGGATGGAACGAGTACCGGCAGAAGGGGAGTGTCTGTGCCATTCCGCTCCCCCCGGGCCTGCAGGAATCGGAAAAGCTTCCCGAGCCGATCTTTACTCCCTCCACCAAGGCGGAGTCGGGGACCCACGACGAAAACATCCCGTTTGCAGAAGCCGTGGAACGGCTCGGACGGAAGACGGCTGAAACGGTCCGTGATCTGAGCCTCAAGATCTATGCCTTTGGCCGGGATTTCGCCGCTCAAAAGGGCATTCTCATTGCGGACACCAAATTCGAGTTCGGCAGGTCGGGGGACCGCATTATCTTGATCGACGAGGTCCTCACACCCGATTCCTCCCGGTTCTGGCCCATGGACGAATACCGCCCCGGAGGTCCCCAGAAGAGCTTTGACAAGCAGTTCCTTCGGGACTACCTGAACGCTCTGGACTGGCCCAAGACCCCTCCGCCGCCCAGGCTGCCCATGGACATCATCGGGAAGACTCGAACGCGATATCTGGAGGCCTTGGAAAAAATCACCGGCAGGAGCCTGGAGTAGCGATTCCACATACCAGCAACACCCGGCGTCACCCCGTCCCACGGCCCGCCGGAAACCGTGTGCGGCCGGGAGAGCCAGGTCTCCGTCAAGAAGGAGGTTCAATCCCCGTGAATCCGATCATCTGCTTTATCGACGACTCCGCCTTTGAACATGATCTGGTGCGAAACGAGATCGCCCCCCTGGCCGACGGGATGACCTTCCTGCAGACCGTCACCTTTGAGGAGGCGGTGGACCGTCTGAACGGTCGTGCGCCGGCCCTGTTTCTTCTGGACCTCTGGGGCCAGGACCCGGACGTTCCGCAGCCGGAAATCACGACCCTTGAGGAACTCCAGGACACGGCCGCGCGAATCCCGGGCCTTCCTTCCGTATTCAGCGGCCTGGAGACGTTTCCGGGCGACCGGAACAACGAATACCTCAAACGGCTGTTTTGCATCGTGGATGGGTGGAGGAATCTCTTTGAAGGCGCCTGCTCACGCGTCGGCCAGAACCGAAAATACGGGCTGAGAAACCTCCGTTTGGCCCGCGAAGCCTACCCCGATGCCCCTGCCGTGTTCTACACACGAAAATCCCTGATCAACGACGCGGTGGCCATGTTTCGGGCCGGTTGCGACGGCCTGTTCATCAAGCCCACGGGCCGGGACGATGGGGAGACGCGGCGTCTTACCCGGGCCTATGCCCCGGAACTGGTCGAGGAGTTGAGCCGGGTCATCAACCGACCGAGGCCCTTGAGATCCGCCGACCGTCCCTGCTGACACGACGTTCCTCTTCCCAGCCGCCTGCCGACCGCAGAAAATCGTTCCTTCCACGGGCCGCCCCCCTGAACCCACCGGACCGGAAAAATCTCAAACGCCCATCGGTTGACAAAGATATACCCGATGCTTAACGTAATCCACGGTTGGAGGCGGAGGGAAGGATACATCACGCACCTCGACTTCCTGTCGACCTTTCGGCCTGTTGCATTCTGAAAAGAGAATGCGACGAGGGGTGGAAAACCCTATAGCATCGAGAAAGAGACGTCTGAATATCCCGGTTCACATGCGCCGGGAACGGCTGAACATATGTCATCGGAAAAAAAAGATGGGCGGTCTCGAACCATGAGTGAAAACCGGGAAACAACTGAACCGAATCCGATGGATACTCGGGAACCGGATGAGAGCAGCCGGGGAGAAGCGGAAATGCCCCTGGAAGATCTATCCAGGGAGGAACTGATCGAACGCCTCATCGCCCTTCAGAAGGACTGGGAAGAGGCCTGCGATTCCCGGCTTCGCTCCAGGGCGGAAATGGAAAACATGAAGAAGCGGCACCAGAAAGACAAGGAAGACTGGCGGCGTTTCGCTCTCGAGAAACTCATCAAGGACCTCCTGCCCGTCCTCGACAACCTGGAAAAGGCTCTGGACCACGCCCGGGATGACCACTCTCTGGACACACTGATGGAGGGTGTGGAACTGACCCTGAAGGGTCTGAAGGAGGCCATGGGCCAGGTCGGTCTCGAGGAAGTAAAGGCCGAAGGAGAGACGTTCGATCCCTGTTTCCACGAGGCGATTTCCGTGCAGGAAGACCCGGACCGGGAATGCGGTACGGTTCTTCATACGTGCCAGAAAGGGTACACTCTGAACCAGCGGCTGATTCGGCCCTCCCTGGTGGTCGTGAACAAGGGAGCAGCCGGGGAGTCTCGTAATCCTTCCGGCGATGATACCGGTGATCGGGGGGACTGATGCTCGGATGAAAGACCTTTTTTCGGCAAGACACGGAGGGGGTACAAGCGCAACGCTCAGGATTTACTTCTTTTTGTATCTATACTCTCGGCGCCTTCGCGGGATGTGAAGACCTTTTATTGAGCCGTCAAGACCCGGACGACATACCGCAAACCAGGCAGACGGCGGATCATGTCGCCCCTCGAACCTGAGGAAGAACATCGACCTGAATACCGTTCGCCGTCCCCGGAGGCATCAGGGAATGAGCGAACGGTCCGTGTTTATCACTTCGGATTGAACAAGAGGAGGACTACTGATGGGCAAGACAATCGGAATCGATCTCGGCACAACCAACTCCTGCGTTGCGATCATGGAGGGCGGGGACCCCGTGGTCATCGCCAATGCGGAAGGAAGCCGTACCACGCCGTCCATGGTGGCTTTCAATGACAAAGGGGAGCGCCTCGTTGGCCAGATCGCCAAGCGTCAGGCCATCACCAACCCCGACAATACGGTCTTTGCGGTCAAGCGACTCATCGGTCGCAAGTACTCGTCTCCGGAAATCCAGAAAGACCTCAAGATCGTGCCCTACAAGATCGTCGGCGCGGACAACGGGGACGCCCACATCGAAATCCGCGGCAAATCCTACAGCCCCGCTGAAATCTCTTCCATGATCCTTCAAAAAATGAAGCAGACGGCGGAGGATTACCTGGGCGAGGAAGTCACCCAGGCGGTCATCACCGTTCCGGCCTACTTCAACGACAGCCAGCGCCAGGCCACCAAGGACGCCGGGAGGATCGCGGGCCTGAAGGTGGAACGGATCATCAACGAACCTACGGCGGCCTCCCTGGCCTACGGGCTGGACAAGAAGGGAGACAAGAAGATTGCCGTGTTCGACCTGGGCGGCGGGACATTCGATATCTCCATCCTCGAAATCGGGGACGGCGTGTTCGAGGTCAAGTCCACCAACGGCGACACCCACCTGGGCGGCGAGGACTTCGATCTTCGTATTGTGGACTACCTGGCGGATGAGTTCAAAAAAGACCAGGGCATCGACATTCGAAATGACAAGATGGCCCTGCAGCGTCTCAAAGAAGCTGCCGAAAAGGCCAAAATGGAACTCTCGGGATCCCAGGAGACCGAAGTGAACCTCCCCTTCATCACGGCGGACGCCAGCGGTCCCAAGCACATGAACGTCAAGCTCTCCAGATCCAAGCTGGAGTCCCTCGTCTCCGAGCTGATCGACCGGGTGACCGGACCGTGCAACATGGCCATCAAAGATTCGGGCATCAAGGCAGCGGACATCGATGAGGTCATCCTGGTGGGCGGCATGACCCGCATGCCCAGGGTTCAGCAGAAGGTCAAGGAGATCTTCGGCAAGGAACCCACCCGGGGCGTCAACCCCGACGAGGTGGTGGCCATCGGCGCCGCGATTCAGGCGGGGGTTCTGGCGGGCGAGGTCAAGGATGTCCTCCTGCTGGACGTCACCCCGCTCAGCCTGGGGATCGAGACCCTGGGGGGCGTGTTCACGAAGCTGATCGACAAAAACACGACCATTCCCACGAAGAAGAGCCAGATCTTTTCCACAGCAGCCGACAATCAGCCCGCCGTTGAAATCCACGTCCTTCAAGGCGAGAGGGAGATGGCCGCCGGCAACAAGACCCTGGGACGCTTCCAGTTGGTGGGGATTCCGCCCGCACCGCGCGGCATGCCCCAGATCGAGGTGACCTTCGACATCGATGCCAACGGCATTGTAAACGTCTCCGCGAAAGACCAGGGGACCGGGAAGGAGCAATCCATCAAGATCACGGCATCCAGCGGCCTCAACGAGCAAGAGATCGAGCAGCTCATCAAGGACGCCGAACTGCACGCCGACGAAGACAAGAAACGAAAGGAACTCGTGGAAGCCAGGAATACCGCCGACTCCCTCATCTACTCCACCGAGAAATCCATCGGCGATGTGGGGGATAAGCTGGACGACACCACGAAACAGGGCATCCAGTCCGCCATCGAGGACCTCAAGAAGTCCATGGAAGGAGAGGACCTCGCCGACATCAAGCAGAAGACGGACCAATTGACCCAGGCCTCCCACAAGCTGGCCGAAGCCATGTACTCCCAGGCCTCTCAGCAGACGGGAACCGACCAGGGGCCGTCAGGCAGCGGTGAGTCCGCATCAGGGCAGGGAAGCGACGACGACGTTGTGGATGCGGACTTCGAGGAAGTGAAGAAGTGAGTTTTAGTTCCAGGCCTTTCTATCTTCGGGCTGTCCCCGCCCTTGCAGCGGGGATGGCCCTTTTGTTTTTCATTGCAGGGTGTCAACCCGGGAGGCCGTCCAGGCACGAGCCCGTTCCAAAGACGGCCCCGGAGGACGCTGTCCTTCGCGACGCCCGGCAACTGGAAAGGCTGGGAGAACTGGACCGGGCCTACGAGGCCTATGCATCCTACGTTCTCCAGCGGCCGATGGGTGAAGATACCCGCCGGGCGCTTCTCCGGATGGCCCAAATCCGTTATGGTGACCGGCGTTTCGAAGAGGCCCTGGCCCTGCTCGAGCGGGTCCATCGGGACTACCCCTCCCATTCGGAACGACCCGCCACCGAACGGGATGTCCTGAACATCCTGTTTCACATGAAGTCTTACGATCCGTGCCGCTTGAAAGCGGAGAACTGGTTGGAGAGATACCCGGGGTCGTCCCTGGAGGGCGAGGTCCTCTTCCTGAAAGGACGGTGCGAGGAGGCGGTCGGGGATCTTCTGTCGGCTTTCTCCTCCTGGATCCTGGCGGCCGAGCGTCTTGACGGAGCACCGGAACGGAAGCAGGAGATCCACGACGCCGTCACCGGGCTGATCGAGTCCGCGAATGCGGTCCAACTCGAGGCCCTGGGCAATCTGCCCGGAAGCCGCCCCTATCTCCCCCTGATCCTTCACCGCACGGCCGAGCTTCACCTGGAGTCCGGGGACCTGGTGAAAGGCAGGGAAACGGCGCTGGCCCTTCTGGAAAGCACATCCGATCCGGACTGGACGCTTCGCGCCAGACGGATTTTAGGCCGTATCGACGACGAACTCTCCGTGAGAAAAGGGCGGATCGGCTGCCTGCTCCCCCTCAGCGGCCCTTTTGCCATTTACGGACAGGAGACCCTGAACGGAATCCAGATGGGGGCGTCTCCGTGGCTCAGCCCACGTGATGAGGTCGAGATCGAACTCATCATTCGGGACACCAGGGGGGATGCCGAAACCTCTGTGGCCGCCGTGGAAGAACTCGTTCTGAACGAACGGGTGATGGCCCTCATCGGCCCCTTGTCCGGCAAGGCCGCCATGGCTGCGGCAATACGCGCACAGGAACTGGGCGTTCCCATCATCACTCTGGCCCAGAAAGAGGAGATCCCCGCCATCGGGGACATGGTGTTCCGGAATTTTCTCACCCCGTCCATGGAAATGAAGGCCCTGGCGGATCAGGCCATTCACGGCATGGGGTTCCGGCGTTTTGGAATCCTGTACCCCGACAACCCGTACGGGCGCCACTTCATGAATCTCTTCTGGGACCGGGTGGAGGCGTTGGGGGGAACGATCACGGCCGTGGAGGCCTATCCGCCCGACAAGACGGACTATGCGGACGAGGTCCGCAAAATGGTGGGACTCTACTATCCAAGGCCCCCATCGGTGGTACGCATGGTCCAGGCCATGAAAACCCAAAGCGGAAACGCGGGGATGGAGGATGACGAACCCATACCCATCGTGGACTTCGACGCCGTCTTCATTCCGGACAACAGCGAGCGGGTGGCCCTGATCGCGCCCCAGTTTCCGTTTCACCGTGTCCTGGGGGTCCGTCTGCTCGGCACGAGCCTGTGGCAATCCAGGGCGCTGATCGACCAGGCCGGGGACTATATTCGAGGGGCGGTCTTCCCTTCGGGTTTTTTCCAGGATTCCGTGGTGGAGCCGGTTCCGACCTTTGTGGCAGAGTTCCGTTCCGCATTTGAGCGGGAGCCGGGCTTCCTGGCGGCCAACGGGTATGACACCATTCGGTTCCTTAAAAAAGTCTTGTCGGATCGGAGGATCCTGACGCGAAAAGATCTTGGGAAGGCACTCTGCGGGTCTGATGACATGATCGGGGTATCCGGGATCGTCCGGTTCGACTGCGACGGCGAGGTTCAACGGGCCCCGCTGCTTCTGACGGTCTCCGGAAACCGTTTTCTGCCTCTCGTTCCCGAGGTGAATACGGATGGCCCGCAGATGGACGCGGACCAGTAACCCTCGTTCCCGCCGCCCTCATTCCACCGCCCTCGCGGGCCAGGGCACACTGCGCCCGAATGTGAATCCTTTAGACGTCCTTTCCTGGTTTTTGATCTCCCGTTACGGCGCCCTCTTCTTTTTCGGCCTTTCGGGTCCGGGCCGTACGCACCACCAGAATACTGATCTCATAGAGTATCATCAGCGGAACCGCCATCATACACTGGGTCACCACGTCCGGAGGGGTGAGAATCGCGCCCAGGACGAACGTGAGCAGGAGGGCATACTTGCGCTTTCGCTTCATGAGTTCCGGAGTGAGGATGCCCATCTTGCCCAGGAAAAAGGAGACCACCGGCAGCTCGAAGACCACGCCGAAGGCAAAAAGCAGCTTGATCGCAAAACCGAAATACTCCTTCACCGAGGGGAGGGCCTGAATGTGGGCATTGGCGAATCCGAGAAAAAACCGGAACCCGAACGGGAACACGATGAAATATCCAAAGAGGCTCCCTCCCACGAACAACAGCGTGGAGGAGATCACAAAGGGGATCACGAACCTTCTTTCGTTCCGGTAGAGCCCCGGAGCCACGAACATGTAGAGCTGGTAGAAAATGATGGGGGCAGAGGCCAGAATACCCGCCACCAGGGAGGTCTTGAGGTAGACGAAGAACATCTCGGGGAGATTGGTGAAGATGAAGTGCTGCCCTTCCTCCATGTTCTGCCGGAGGGGCATGATCAGGATTTGAAAGAGCTGCTCCTTGAAGAAATAGGCGATCACGAATCCCACACCCACGGAGATGGCGCAGATGACGAGCCGCTTTCGCAGCTCCTCGAGGTGGGTCATGAACGGCTGCTTCTCACCGGTCTCCATTCACTCGACCTCCTTGGTCGGCGCCCCTTCGCCGGCGTGTGAGGGGGTCTCCCCACCCTCGGTTTTCTTTTTCTTTTCATACTCCTCCAGGACCTCGTCGTAGGAGGCATATCGGGGTGTGGTCTTCTCCTCTGGGGTCCCCCCACCTCCTTCTTCCACGGATGCCGGTTCCGCTGCTTCGTCCGCCCCTTCAGAAGGGACTTCCCCCTCCTTCGATGGATCGTCCGGCGTCTCCTCGGGGCCGCGGCCGCTCACCGTGTCGGCCAGGTCTTTTCGAATGTCCCGAAGGCTGTCGTCCATGTCCAGGCTCTCCTTGATCTCCTGGGTGGCCTTTTTGAACTCGGCCATCCCCTTGCCCAGGGCTCGGGCCAGATCGGGCAGCTTGTTGGGCCCGATGATGATCAGGGCGATCACCATAATGATGATCAGTTCCGGCAGTCCGATGCCAAACATGACAGGCTCCTTTCGAGAAACCTCTATTCACTTGCCTGGCGGGCATTCGTACCCGCTTCAAATCCATCTCTGCCCGTGTGTCGGCCCCGTGATACGGGTCCCGTCAAAGCGTTATCATCATGGCCGTCTCATCACAGTCCGGGAATTTGGGGCACTTGAGGCAATCCGCCCAGATCTTGTGGGGCAGGACGGTCTTCTCCACCTCGGAAAAACCGAGCCGGCCAAAAAAGGCATCCTCGTAGGTCAGTGCGAACACCTGAACAATGCCCAGATGCCGGGCCTCATCCAGGCAGGCCTCCACCAGTCGCCTGCCATACCCTCGATCTTGAGCATCCTCGGCAACAGCCAGGGAACGGACCTCGGCCAAGTCCTCCCAGCAAACGCCCAGGGCGCATACCCCGACCAGCCAATCGCCCTCCCCCCCTCTGTCCAGGACGAAGAAGTCCCTCATGTGATCGTACAGTTCGCTCAGGGAACGGGCCAGCAACAGTCCCCGGTCGGCATAGCCGTACAGCAGACGGTGAATGGGTTTCACATCCCGAACCTGCGCCTTTCGAAGGACGGGTTCACTCGAGTTTGGAGACAAAACCTTTGATCCCTTCTTTTCCGGCCAGCAGGACGGCATGATTCTCCGCCTCGGCCCGGCTCAAAAACCTTCCACAACGGACCCTGTAGTAGGTCTTCCCGCGAATGGTTACATCATAGTAGTAGGAAGGATACCCCTTCCGGTTCAGCCTCGCAATCATCTCCTCGGCGGCTTCCCGGCTCTCCATGGAGGCCACCTGGACCGTGTACTGTGCCTTCACCAGAAGAAGGTGGTCTGCGGGCTTTGGGGCGACGACCGATTCGGACATGGGCACAGACGCCTCGCTGCCCCGCTCTTTTTCAGAAACACCGCCTGAGGTCTTCAGAACGCCGGCCTCTTCCTTCTGAGGTGCGCCACCCCTTTCCCCTTCCTGAGAGACATGGGATAAGGGCTCGGGCCTGGCACGTTCGGCGGTGAGCGTGCTCAGCGGGGCCTCCCGCTGGGATGGGGTTTTCGGGAGGACCTTGGGCCTTTCGGATTTTCGCTCCCGGGCCTCCTCCTTTTTCGTGGCAAGGGTATCGTAAAAGGCCAGTTTGGGAGTCTCCGCAAGCGTCGCCCCGCTGTCCTCCTCTTCCACCTTGTCTCCGCGGACCATGTCCTGAAGACGGGCCATCTGTTCTTTCAACTCGGCCACGCCCCGGATCTCCCCCGGCGGGGAGTCCCGACCCACGAGGATACCGAGGGCAAAAATCCAGACGAGCAGGAAGAGAAGAACCCCGCTCCAGAGCACAACTCCCGTGGTGCTGAGTTCAATCCGCAATCGACGTCCTGGTTTTTCATTCGATCGCTGTCGGGCCATAGGCATGCCGGACCCCCCCGGACCTTCGGATCCTCTGTGAAGTCCGCAGGCCGGCGGAACAATTCGTTTCCACTCGGGTCCCGGGTAAACAGAGGCGGCCCGTCAACCCGGTGGGCACAAAACGTCTTTCCGAGCCCCGGTCACATTCGCTCCGGCGCATGGACACCCAGGAGCGAGAGCCCGTTTTTAATGACGGTCCGAATGCCTTCCGCGAGACAGAGTCGCGCCTCGCTTCGCGAAATGTCATCTGTGACCATACGGTACTCCGGGGTCTTCGTCCCCATGTTGAAGTACTTGTGAAAAGACGCGGCCAGTTCCGTGAGATAGTACGGCACTCGATGGGGCTCACTGCTGCGGCACGCATCCTCGATCACCGATGGGAACCGCGCCAATAGTCGGATCAGGGACCGTTCCTCGTCAAGAATCAATTGGTCCAGGACGGACATGGGATCATCAGGAAGCAGGATCCCCGCCTCGGCCGCCTTTCGAAACACGCTGCAGATGCGGGCGTGAGCGTACTGGACATAATAGACCGGATTATCGCTGTCCTTGCGCTTGGCCAGGTCGAGGTCGAAGTCCAGAGGGGAATCGTGATTCTTCAAGAGAAAGATGAAGCGGGCCGCATCCACGCCCACTTCGTCCATGAGTTCCCTAAGGGTCACGTAGGTTCCCGCCCTCTTGGACATACGGACCTCTTCTCCCCCCTTCCAGAGCTTGACGAGCTGAATCAGCAGGACGTCCAACCAGTCTTCTTCCAGGCCGCTAGCCACCAGGGCCGCCTTGACCCGTTGAACATACCCATGGTGGTCGGCTCCCCAGATATCGACGGCCCTGGAGAACCCCCGCTTCCACTTATCCAGGTGGTAGGCGATATCCGTTGCAAAATATGTGAACTGCCCGTCCTGCTTTCGAATCACCCGGTCCTTGTCATCCCCGTGGTCCGTGGTCCGGATCCACCAGGCGCCATCCTTTTCGTAGAACTCGCCGCGCCCGCGGATCCTCTGGAGTTCCTCATCCAGGAGCCCCGATGTGACGATGTCCTTTTCAGAGAACCAGACATCGAAGGCCGTGCCGAAATCCTCCAGGTCGCGGCGGATTTCTTCGAGCATCCGCTGACGCCCGAAGGACGCGCATCGTTCGATGGCCTCTTCGGGGCCCATTCCGGCGAGGTCCGCTTCCGTTTCCATCGAGACGGCCAGGTCGTCAATGTAGCTTCCCCGATATCCGCCTTCCGGGAACGGGGCCCCCGGCTCCCTCTTTTGCCTCCATCGGGAATAGATGGACTCACCGAGGAGCCGGATCTGGAGGCCGGCGTCATTGATGTAGAACTCACGGGATACCGCATACCCGCAAAAGGCCAGTAGGCGGCAGAGGCTGTCCCCCAGGGCCGCCCCCCTGCCGTGGCCGAGGTGCAACGGTCCCGTCGGGTTCGCACTCACGAATTCGACGAGAACGGCCCGGCCCCGACCCAGATCGCACCGCCCGTAGTCCGAACCACCGATCATGATCTCCGCCAAGACCCGATGCCACTCGTCATTGCGGATGGTGAAATTGAGAAATCCCGGACCCGCGATTTCCACCTTTTCCAGAAAGGAGGCGTCCTCTCGAAGCGCATCCACCAAAACGGAGGCAATCTCCCGCGGGGGCCTCTTCTGGGAGGAAGCGAGGGTCATGGGCAGATTCGATGCAAAATGCCCGTGCTCCGGGTTGTTTGGAATCTCCACGACGAACTCCGGAACCGCCGTGGGAACCAGTCGTCCTCTCTCGACACAGGCATCCAAACACTGTCTCAGTATCCGTTCCAGTCTGGTTTTCATGAAATCGTGATTCTCTCCCCGCACCGACCCACGGCACAGTAGATCTCATAGGAAATGGTGTCGCAGGCCCCGGCCACCTCGTCGCCCGTCAGCACGGCTTCACCCTGCCGCCCCAGGAAGACGGCCTCGTCCCCCGGAAGCACCTCTCCCCATTCCGTGACATCGGCCATGGTCAAATTCATGCATACGCGCCCTCGAATCGGGAACCTTCGGCCGCGGATGAGCACACTCCCCCGGTTGGACAACGCACGAGGGAGTCCATCGCTGTACCCGGCCGATATCACGGCGATCCGTGCAGGCTCCGGTGTCACGTAGGTGCGGCCGTAGCTGACCGGTGTCCCTTTCGGCAGGTCTCGTACCTGAAGGACCCTTGCCCGCAGGGTCATGACCGGATGCAATCCGAAAGACGTCCTTGCGTCCGGGGATGGGAAACCGCCGTAAAGAAGAATACCGGGCCTCACCATACCCAGGTGGGCCTTCGGGTATCCCAGGATTCCTGCGCTGTTGGCCAGGCTGCTCGCCTGGAGAGATCCGCCTCTGGCACGAGCCGTCTCCAGCGCGCCGAGAAAACGGAGGATCTGGGCCTCCGTGAACCGCCGGTCGGGCTCGTCCGCCGATGAAAGGTGGCTCATGAGCCCGTCCAGTTTCAGACCGTCTCGTCGCAGGACGGCGTCCACGAAGAATCCGGTCTCCGTGTGAGGCATGCCGAGTCGTCCCATCCCCGTATCGATCTTGAGTTGAACCGGTGTCCTTCGTCCTCTTCTTCGGCTCTCCTCCGCCAGCATATCCACGGGGGCCGCTTCGGCAAGGACCGGAATGAGATCGTGAGTCACGACCGCGCCGGCCTCCTCGCGCGTGAGAATCCCGCACAGGATCACAATGGGGCAGCGGGCGCCTGCCTTTCTCAGTCGCACGCCCTCGGAGAGATGCGCTACGGCCAGGCGTTCGGCCCCGGCATCCTCCAGCGTTCGTGCGGCCTCGACCATGCCGTGACCGTACGCATCTGCCTTGATCACGGCCATAACGGCCGTCCTTGGACCCACATGGTCCCGTACCCGGGCAAAATTATGCCTGAGGGCCGACTGATCGATGACCACCTGATTGGCTGGACGGCTCATGCCTCTTGGACCTCCGCGGCGACGCCCGAGGACCCGGCTTCCGCTCATCTCAGCTTTTGGCTCTGGCTGATGATGGGACGATGCGCATGTTCACGATGAAGGATATGAGACGCATCTTCTTTCCCGCCGAAGCCGGGACAGGCCCGGCCATGGCTCCATCGGGGGCAAAGGAACGCTACCCGATCTTTTCGTATAGATCAAGAACTATGTGGGAAGAGCAGGGGTTGGTTGACACCTCCGCCTCCACTCACTATGATAGCATCTCGGCGGCTTGGGAAAGCCGCCCATTCCGGACACGCCGATCGAAAGGGTTGAGCCTTCACCATGAAACTCATGTTCTGCCTGCTTGGGCTCGTCCTCGTGGTAGAGGGGATTCCTTATTTCGCCTTCCCCCATAAAATGAAGCGCTGGATGCTTCAAATTCACGACATTCCCGACGCCCACCTTCGCGTGATGGGTTTTCTCGCCATGTGCATCGGGCTCCTGCTGGCCTACCTGTTTCGCTGACAAAACAATTTGACTTTACACATCGTATTGAATAGAAAGTAGAGTTTTTATCGTAGAAACGCCCGTCGACGTCTCTTTCATCGAAGACGTCCGGGGTGAGTCATTATGCTGTCGAGGGAAACCGACACGGATCACATACACGGACCACGGCCTTTTCATTGCCGAATGTTCGACATCGAGGACTACAGATACGACCTGCCGGGAGAGCTGATCGCCCAGGAGCCGGCCTTCAGGCGGGAGGAAAGCCGGCTGTTTCAGGTCCGCCGGGAAGGCGGCGACTTCTCCGACCATCGCTTCGTCGACCTCCCCGCCCTCCTGTCGCGGGGGGATCTCCTGGTGGTCAACGACACGAAGGTCTTGCCGGCACGGTTCTTCGGGCGTAAGGAGAGCGGCGGGCTGGTCGAGATCCTGGTCTTGGACCACCCGCCGAACGGATCACCGGGCCCAGCCACCCGCCGGTGCCTTTTGAAGGCCTCCAAACGCGTCCGGCCCGGATCCCGTATTGTCATGGAAACCGGCCTGATCGGAACCGTGGAGGATGTGGAGTCGTCCGGCGTGGTCCGGATGGCTTTTTCCGGAAACCGCGACGTAGACGACTTCATGGCCGAGAAGGGGGTCATGCCCCTTCCCCCATACATTCGGCGCGTTCCGGAGGACCCCAGATCCGCCGGAGACCGGGAGAGATACCAGACCGTCTATGCCGAACGCTCCGGGGCCGTGGCCGCGCCGACGGCCGGCCTCCATTTTACGGAAGACCTGCTCAGGCGGCTGGCCGACGCAGGAATCTCCCGCGTGGCCCTGACCCTTCATGTGGGACACGGGACCTTTCGGCCGGTCAGATGCCGCGACATTCGCCAGCACAGTGTGGGTCCGGAGGCCTACGCGCTGGAGCCGGCCACCGCACAGGAGATCAATCGGGCCCGGGCCGAAGGACGCCGGGTGATCGCTGTGGGCACGACCGTGGTCCGAACCCTGGAGACAGCAGCCGGCGCAGACGGCCGCGTGGCCCCCGGAAGAGGCTGGACCGACTTGATGATCACTCCCGGATACCGTTTCCGGGTTGTGGACGGGCTGATCACCAACTTCCACCTGCCCGCGAGCTCCCTCCTCTTCCTCGTGTCGGCCTTTGCCGGACCGGATCTCATCCGCAAGGCCTACCAGAGGGCAGTCAGAAAGCGGTACCGGTTTTTCAGTTACGGCGATGCCATGCTGATCCTCTGACAGCGGTGGTCCAGGCCCGGCGCAGAGGAGGCGTGCGCGAACCAGACATGTTCGAGGTGTTTCACAGGAGCAGCGATTCCCGCGCCAGAACGGGACGGATTCAGACCCGGCACGGATCTTTTGATACACCGGTATTCATGCCGGTGGGCACCCTGGGCTCGGTCAAGGCGGTGGCCCCCAATGAGCTGGAGGACATGGGGGTCGACATCCTTCTGGCCAACACGTACCACCTCTACCTTCGGCCCGGGCATGAGGTCATACGGGAACTCGGCGGTCTGCACCGCTTCATGGGCTGGAACCGGTCTATACTGACCGACAGCGGGGGGTTTCAGGTGTACAGCCTCGCCACCCTGCGAACCATCACCGAAGACGGCGTGGTGTTCCGTTCGCACATTGACGGGTCAGAGCACTTTATCGGCCCGGAGACGGCCATGGAGATTCAAGCCGCGTTGGGCTCCGATATTGTCATGGCCTTTGACGAGTGTGTGCCCTATCCGGCCGATCATGACTGCGTGGCTTCCTCGCTGCGTCTCACCACCCTATGGGCGCGCCGCTGTCGGGAGCGAGGCACGGGGAAAGGTCAGGCCCTGTTCGGCATCGTTCAAGGGGGCATGTTTCCGGACCTGCGCCGCGCGAGTGTCGAGGCGCTGCTGGAGATGGATTTTGACGGGTATGCCCTGGGGGGTCTCTCTGTGGGAGAAAACCGGCAGACCCGGGAGCGTGTGGTCGCCGAGACCGTGCCTCTTCTGCCGGAAGACCGCCCCGTCTACCTGATGGGCGTCGGAACGCCCGAAGACATCGTAGAGGCGGTGCGACTCGGGGTGGACATGTTCGATTGCGTCATGCCCACCCGGAACGCCCGAAACGGTTGCCTGTTTACGTCGAAAGGGCGATTGACGATCAAGAACGCGAGGTATATCAGGGATGAAAGGCCCTTGGAGGAAGGGTGCACATGTCCCACCTGCACCCGTTTTTCCAGGGCCTATTTGAGGCACCTGTTCCTGTCCAGGGAAATCCTGGCCTATCGATTGAACACGATCCACAACCTGTACTATTATGCGCGGTTGATGGAGGATATTCGAACGGCCATTCGGGACGATACCTTGGACGCCTTTCGCGACCGGTTTTATGCCATGCGACAGGTGCAGGATTCCGGGACCGGCTGACACCCGCGGTCCCGGAGAGAATGCGGCACTGAAAAAGGGGCGTCGTATCGGCCGCCGCACCGGGCGAGCGGCCTGGAATGGCCCCGAAACACATTTGGAAAGGGAGGTCCTGGAATGAATTTTCTGGCTTATGCAATGGGCGGCGCCGGCGGGGCGGAAGGCGGACAGGGAGGAGCCTTCGGCGCTTTTGTTCCGCTGATTCTCATGTTTGCGATATTTTACTTCCTTCTCATCCGGCCCCAGCAGAAAAAGGCGAAGGAGCACAGAAACATGGTCGCATCCATCAAAAAAGGCGATCATGTAGTCAGCTCCGGCGGTCTGCACGGAGTGGTTACCGGGGTCACGGACGACATCGTGACCATGGAAATCGCCCCGAAAGTCCGAGTCAGGGTGAGCCGAGGTTCCATTGCCGGCGTGGGGGCAAGGCGGGAGGCATCTTGACAGCGGGTTCCGCTTCGCTCCGCCCATCCTGTGTGCCCCCCCAGGAAGGAGACCTGCGTGAACATCGGTCGTTCGGTGTTTTTTTTCGTGATCTCCGTGTCCTTCGTGGTGAATACAAAAGGTTTGCACGGGCACTCATCTACCCAAAGGAGTAACGCGTGTTTAAGAACATAGGCTGGCGCGCGGGAATCGCCGCCTCTCTCATCATCGTCGCCCTGGTGTACCTGACTCCGAGCCTGAGTCGTGACCTGCCGCCCTGGTGGTCCTCACTGCTGCCCCAGGATCGCATTCATCTCGGCCTGGATCTTCAAGGTGGTATGCACCTCGTTCTGGAAGTGGAAGCGGACAAGGCGGTGGAGAGCAACCTGGAGCGGGTCGCCGAAGAGATCAAGCACGACCTCCGGGAGGCACGAATCCGTTACCACCGGTTGAATCGGCGAGGGACCCGCGGAGTCGATCTTGTCCTCATGCGTGTGGAGGACGTGGAATCCTTCAAGAAACTCACGGAAGAAAGCTACTCGGATTTCGAGGTGAGGTCCCTTCCGTCCGAGGACGAAGGCTTCCCCGTGCAGATGACCCTCCGGCCCAAGGCACGGGATCAGATCATGGAACTGGCGACCGATCAGGCCCTCGAAACCATTCGCAACCGCATCGATCAGTTTGGTGTGAGCGAACCGGACATCCGTCCTCAGCAGGGACAACGGATTCTGATCCAGCTTCCCGGCATCAAGGACCCGGATCGGGCCCTCGAACTCATCGGCAAGACGGCCCTGCTGGAATTCAAGCTCGTGGACGAAGACCACAGCGTGGACACGGCCGTCAAGGGCGACGTGCCGCCGGGGAGCGAGATCCTTTACCATGCGGACGTGGATCCCGAGTCTGGGAAAAAGGTCCGGATCCCCTATCTGCTCCAGAAGCGGACCCTCATGACCGGTGAGTATATCACGGACGCCCGGGTCCAGATCGACACCCAGTACGGGGAACCCTATGTCTCTCTCTCGTTCGACGCCAGGGGGGCGAGGCTCTTCGGACGGATCACCGAGGCCAATGTGGGCCGAAAACTGGCTATCGTCCTGGACAACAATGTCTACTCCGCCCCCGTGATACAGGAAAAGATCACCGGAGGCCGGGCCCAGATCACAGGTCAGTTCACCACGGATGACGCCAAGGACCTGGCCATTATACTTCGCGCCGGCGCCCTTCCCGCCCCGGTCAAGATCCTCGAAGAACGAACGGTGGGCCCCTCACTCGGCAAGGACTCCATTAACAAGGGGGTCAAGTCCATGCTGATCGGCGGAATCGTCGTCATCGCCTTCATGATCATCTACTACGGGTTGTCCGGGCTCATCGCGGACATGGCCCTGATCCTGAATATCCTCTTCATCATGGGCGGCCTCGCCTTTTTCGGCGCCACATTGACCCTTCCCGGTATTGCGGGCATGGTCCTGACCATCGGCATGGCCGTAGATGCCAACGTATTGATTTTCGAACGGATCCGGGAGGAACTCCGGCTCGGCAAGCCTGCCAGGGCGGCCATCGAGGGGGGATACTCCAAGGCCATGGTCACCATCCTCGACGCCAACGTGACCACCTTCATTGTCGCCCTTGTCCTCTTCCAGTTCGGGACCGGGCCCATTCGGGGATTCGCCGTGACCCTGAGCATCGGTATTGTGGCGAGCTTTGTCACGGCAGTCTTCATGACGCGCATCGTGTTCGATTTCCTCTACATCCAGCAGAGGCGGGCGCGGATCAGCATCTGAGTCAGAGGAAATCGGGGGCGGGAAAAGGGATATTGCGTTGCCGCCATATCCCGATGCCATTCCGGAATGCGCCTGTGGGCGCGTCATCAGTATTCAACCCGGCAGGCCTGATGCCGCCGGTTCGAGTTCGGATCCATCCAACTCAGCGTTCGGAGACCATCCATGGAATTCATCAAACCGGGAACCAACATCGACTTCATCGGGAGACGAAAAATCGCCTTTGGTCTCTCCATCACCCTCATTGTCGCCACCGTCTTTCTCCTCATCTGGCGCGGGGGTCCCAACTACGGTGTGGATTTTGCCGGAGGCGTGCTCGTCCAGGTCAAACTCGACCAGAGGCACACCCCATCGGAAATCCGGGCGGCCTTCACATCCCCCATGCTCCAGGAGAGTATTATTCAGGAGTTCGGGGAGGAGGGGGAGGCCGAATACCTGATCCGCATTCGGGAAACCGGGGTTGAAATCACCGGCCTGAGCGACAGCGTCCGGGATGAACTGGTCGCCCATTTCGGCCAGGGTGTGGACATCCGGCGCGTGGAAATGGTGGGGCCCACGGTGGGGGAAGACCTCCGCCAGAAGGCCCTGTTCGCCATCTTCTACTCCATCCTCTTTATCGCCATTTACATCTCCGGCCGTTTTGAACTCAAGTGGGGCATGAGCATGGTGATGGCCGCCTCCCTGGCCCTGGTGGTCTACGTGGCCTCGCGCCTCGGCGTGAGCGTCACCTGGCTGATCCTGCTGGCCCTGCTGGTCACCCTGGCCCTGTGCTGGTTCTTCAGGCTGAAGTACGCCATGGGGGCCATCGTGGCCCTGATCCACGACGTGATCATCACCGTGGGCGCCTTCGCCCTGACCGATCGGGAGATCTCCCTCAGCATCATCGCCGCTTTCCTGACCATCGTGGGGTATTCCCTGAACGACACCATTGTCGTCTTCGACCGGATTCGGGAGAACACGAGACGGTTCCGCAGGCGGTCCTTTGCAGACACCATGAACACCAGCATCAACGAGACCCTGAGCCGAACCATCCTCACCTCGCTCACCACCCTGATCGTAGTGGTTTCCCTCTTCATCCTGGGCGGCGGCGTCATTCACGACTTTGCATTCGCCATTCTGGTGGGGATCATCGTGGGTACCTACTCATCGGTTTTCGTAGCAAGCCCCATCCTCTTGGTCTGGCAGGAACGGTTCACCCAGAAGACGTAAACCGCAAGACCCGGAGGCCGACAGGAGGGCCACGGCGTGGTTCGAAGCAGCGGACGACCGAGGCGCCGGACATATCTCGCCTGGGTCCTGGTTCTCGGGGCCCTGGCCACCGGGGGAATATGGCTTTGGGAGGGCCTTACCACCGCCGACCCGCACTTTCGTGCCATGCTGGTGACACGGAACGGAGAGCCGATCCGCCTCCTGAACGGTGAAACCCTTTCACTGAGGCCCCAGGACCGGATTCGAATTCAGGAAATCGACACGAACATCCCCTTCAACCACGGCGTCCGGCTCTTCTGCGGCGGGCTGGACGCAAGCGCCCTTCTCTACCAGGATATGGAACTTCATGCCCTTCTTCCCGGAGAAGGTACGTTCGACCGGCACCGGTTTCGCGTGGAGGTCAAGCGACACCACGTCGCCATCGGGCATGTCCTGCTGACCGTAGAGCCCACCGTGGACGACTGGCTGGCCAGGGCGGCCCGAATCATCGATCCCGAGAAGCGCCGGGCGATCCTGACCCGGGCACTTGAGCTCCATTCGAAAGACGAACGCCTCTTCGAGCGGCTCCTCGAAGAGCATGTCACCGGTGAGGAATGGTCCGAGGCGGCCGCCATGCTGGAGACCCGCGCTGACGAGGAACCCGGCCGCGAGGCGGTCCTTCGCCGGCTCCTCGAGATATACGAGGCTGATGAGAACCATTCTGGAATCCTGTCGACCCTGAAAAGGCTGTCGGACCTGCGACCCGAGGACGTCTCTCTGCGGTACCGCCTGGCGAGCCGACTGGAGGAGATGGACCGCCTCGGAGAGGCCGCCAAGGAATACGAGCGCATTCTGAAAGACCTGGAAAGCCATCAGGACCGGGCCGCTGTTCTCAAGACCCTGGGATACCTGTATGCCCGGCAGGGTGACCGGGAAAAGGCCATCGAACGGTATCAAGCGGCCGCCGACATGGACCCCGGGGACGTGAATCTGTATTACAACCTCGCCGGTCTCCATGACCAGGCCGGTCGCCGCGATCAGGCGGACCGATATCTTCGAATGGCCGTTACCCGGGAAGAGGGGGACGTGGCAGGCCGGTTGCGCCTGGCCGAGGCGGCGATCGAAAAGGGAGATCCGGCCGAGGCCGAAGGCTATCTGAATGAGGTCCTGGCCCGGGAGCCCGACTCCCTGGAAGCCATGCTCCTTCTCGTGAACGTGCTGGACCGGCAGGGAAAGAAGGAAGAGCTCAAGCCCCTCTACCGCAGGATCCTCCAACTGGACCCCAAAAACCAGACCCTGGCCTACAACCTGGCCGTTCTGGAATACGAGACCGGTGAATACGCTGAAAGCGCGGCACGGCTTCAGGACGTCACAAAAGCCGATCCTACGGACCGGGACGCCCTGGAACTCCTCTTCGGCAACCTGGTCCGGCTCGAACGACAGGATGCCGCCGGTGACATCGCCCGGCGGCTTCTGGAAACGGATCCTGCCAACCTGGAGTACCTTCTCTTCTTGATCGAGGCATACCACGGACAGGAACGATACAGTGAAATGATCCCCCTCCTGGAGCAAGGGCTTCGGGAGCACCCGTCCCACCCGGTCCTGACGGACTACCTGATTCTCGCCTTCCTGAAAACCGACCGGCAGGACCGGGCCCTGGAGATCATGGAAGGGGCACTGAAGACCCGACCGAACGACATGGATCTCATGACCCGCACGGCCGAACTGGCCGACCGCCGCGGAAAGCTCGATCTGGCCCTTCGCACGTACAGGCGTATGCTGGAGCAAAACCCGGGCCACAAGGAGGCCCTGAAGTCCGTGGTACGCCTTCTCATGGAACGCGGCCGGGCCCAGGAGGCCGCAGGCGACCTGAAGGCGGCACTCGGGACCTACCAGGAGATCATGACACTCGCCCCGGGTATTGAGGAGGCCGAGGAGGCCTATTTGCAATTGCGCCTGAAAGCGGTGACAGGCGGTAGCTGACCTCATCTCCTTCGTGCTCTTCGTGCCCTTCGTGGTAAAAACGAGCGGTATTCACCACGAAGGGCACGAAGAAAAGCGAAAAAACCTTCCTCGTTTTTGTGATACCATACCCCAACGGTCAAAGGGAAAAGATCACGGTGAGCGTGCCGATGAAACGCGCTATCGATAAACCCCACATCCACGTCACCGCCGGCATCATTCGGCGGGACGGCCGGGTACTCATCACCCGGCGTCCTTGGGGCCGTCACCTGGGCGGACTCTGGGAATTCCCCGGCGGGAAGCAGGAGGAAAACGAGAGCCTGGAACAATGCCTGGTGCGGGAGATTCAGGAGGAACTGGGGATGGCCGTTCATCCTGACCAGCGGGTCCTGCAGGTGGACCACGAGTATGACGATCGGCGCGTGACCCTCTATTTTTACTCCTGCACGCCCCTGACCGGGGAGGAACCGCGCGGGTTGGAAGGCCAGGAGACCCGATGGGTGCGTCCCGAAGATCTCTCCCTGTTCCGGTTTCCCCCTCCGGACAACCGGATGATCCGGCATCTTCAAGACCGCGGAAAGATGCCGTGACCATCACCCTGCATCACCTCCCCAGGATCGTATTGGCCACGATGGTCTTTTCCACCTCCTTCGCGCCCTCGTAGATCTCCACGATCTTGGCGTCCCGGTAGATCCTCTGGACCTTGTACTCGTCGATATAGCCATAGCCGCCGTGCATCTGAAGGGCCTCATCCGCACACATCACACCCACCTGTCCGCAGAACCATTTGGCCATGGCGATCAGTCCGTGATCCATGCGGCCCTGATCCGCCATCCAGGCCGCCTCATAATAGAGACTCCGTGCGGCCCGAATGCGGGTGGCCATCTCCGCGATCTTGAACCGGTTCACCTGAAAGGATGAGAGGGCAACCCCGAACTGATGCCGCTTTTTGATGTGCGTGATGCTCTCCTCCAGGGCGGCCCGGGCAATGCCCACCCCCATGGCGGCCACATGAAGCCGGGTCAGATTGAAGAAACCCATCAGGTCTTTGAATCCATCGCCTTCATTTCCGACCAGGTTATCCGCGGGAACCCGCACATTGGTGAACGCCACCTCGGCCGTGTCATTGGCTCGAATACCCAGCTTGCCGTGAATCTTGTTGGCCTCGTACCCCGGCCGGTCCGTCTCCACCATGATGAAGCTATGGCGCCTGTGCCGGTCGGGGTTCTCCGGGTCCGTGGCGCAGAAGACGAGCAGGTAGTCGGCGATGTCCCCGTTGGTAATGAACATCTTGGACCCGTTGATGACCCACTCGTTCCCGTCCTTTACGGCGCTCGTTCGGGCCCCGGTCACATCGCTCCCCGCATCGGGCTCCGTGATGGCGGTCCCCATGATGGCCTTGCCTCCCACCAAGGGGGGAAGCCAGACCCGCTTCTGCTCCTCTGAACCGGCGAGTCCCAGGAGTTCGGCCCCGAAGGTGGCCGTGAGCACCGCATTGGCCATACCCGCGTCCACGGCCCAGAATTCCTCTGTGATCAGGCAGTGCTCGAAAAATCCCAGGCCCGCGCCCCCGTATTCCTCCGGTATGAAGACGCCCACGAACCCCAGATCGCAGGCCTTTCTCCAGATGTCCAGATCAAAGGTCTCGTTTCGATCGAACTCCTGGGCCCTGTCGGGAAACTCCCCCATGGCGAATTCCCGGGCCGCCTTTTGAATGTCGCGCTGCTCCTTGCTCAAGGTAAAATCCATAGACCTCTTCCTCCCCGGTGAAATTTCACGACCCACATTTGACGAACCCGCAAAACGGTTTTTCGCGCAGAGACGCCAAGAACGCCAAGAAAAACCTTTTACTATTTATCGGTTATCTTTGCGTTCTTTGGGGCTTTGCCCGAAAAATCTTTTTCTGAAAAACCATCAATATTCTATGTTGATTGCTTGAACAAAAAAAAGGCCGAGTGAAGGCTCACCGCCTCACCCGGCCTTCATGACTCCGATCCGGGACCAGAGTGCATACCCCTCACCCGTCAGCCGATCTTCTCCTTCAGGGCATCGACCACATTGAACAGGTCGTCCACCACCCCGTAGTCGGCCACACGAAAGATCGGAGCCTTCTTGTCCTTGTTCACCGCAATCACCGTCCCTGCTCCGGTGATCCCCGCCACGTGCTGGAACGCGCCGCTGATCCCGAACGCCAGGTAGACCTTGGGCTTGACCGATTTTCCGGATGTGCCGACCTGATGGTACTTGGGCAGCCAGTTCTTGTCCACCACAGGCCGGGAGCATGAGAGCATGCCGCCGAGTTTGGCGGCCAGTTCCTTGAGGGTCTCGATGTTCTCCGCCTCGCCCACGCCCCGGCCCACGGAAACGAGGAGTTCGGCCTGTGTGATATCCACCTCGCCGGCACCCGCGTCCTCGAACGCCACAAACCGGCGTCGGGGCTCTTTCAGGTCGGCCGACATGTCAACCTTGACCACTTCCCCCTTGCGTCCGTCGAACTCGTCCGGGGGAAAGGCACTTGCCCGCACCGTGATCAGATAGCTCTCCGCATCCCTGAAGGCCACGCGGCTGAACAACTTGCCGGCGTAAACCTGACGCACCACCTTCGGTTTCCCGTCCTCGACGAGGATGTCCACGCAATCCGTTGCCAGCGGCAGGCCCGTGTTCACGGCGATGGCCGGGGCCAGGTCCATTCCCCACGCGGAGTGAGGCAGGAGAGTGATGAACGGTTTGTGCTCCGCGATGAGGTTGAGGAGGATCTGCTTGGTGGTTTCGCCGTTGTATTCCTTGAGCCTGTCGTCCTCCACCAGCAGGACCGTGTCGGCCCGTTTTGCGATCTCGGCGACAAACGGCTCGTCCTTGCCTCCAAGAAGCACTGCAGTCAAGGAGTGGGAAAGCTTGCCACACAGCTCATTCGCTTTCCAGAGCATCTCGAACGTGATGTCCCGGACGATCCCTTTCCTGTGTTCCACCAGTACAAATATCTCGCCCATTATATGCTCACCCCCTTCTCCTTGATGATCTTGAGGATCTTTTCGGCAATGCTCGCTGCATCGCCCTCAAGAATCTCCGCGCCCTCGGTCTCGGGCGGGAAGTAATATTCTTCCACGCTGGTCATGGGCGCCAGATCATCCTCACTCAGGTTCAGGTCCGCGAGGCTGACCACGTTGAGTTCCTTCTTCGCCGCCTTGCGGATGCCCATGATGGAGACATAGCGCGGTTCGTTGATTCCCGTCTGAATACTCAATACCGCCGGAAGCTGAACCTTGGAGACCTCCTCCAGTCCTCCCTCCAGTTCCACCTGGACCTTGGCCGAGCCGTCCTCCGGCTCGACGCCGGTCACCACGGCCGCATGGGCGACATCGAGCTGTTCCGCCAGTAAAATGGCCACCATGCCGCCGTTGGTGTCATCGGACTGGACTCCCGTGAGCACCAGGTCGTACTCCAGCCCCTTGACCACTTCCGCGAGAATCCTGGACTTTACGAGAGAGTCCATGGGCCGATCTCCCGGATCCACTCGAAGGGCCCGGTCCGCACCCATGGCCAGGCATCGTCGGAGCACCTCCTCATCATCCTCGCTTCCAATGGTGACGGCCACGACGGTCCCGTCCAGCTTTTCCTTGAGCTGGATGGCCTCCTCCACGGCATAGTTGTCCCATTCGTTCAGGACGTAAGCCAGCATATCCGCTTTCACGCCCCTCTTGGAGGCGTCCAACTCGATGTCCACCTCCTGGGTCATGGGGACCCGTTTCACACATACCACGATGTTCATTGCTTCCACCTCCTCACGTCGATCGGTTCTTCTATGCACAATGAATGAACTCTCATTCAAGCTTTTTCATTATCACACAGCGTCTCTCCGAGTCAAACGGTTTCAGAAAAAACCCGCCTCTTTGCCAGGGGCCCATGCACAGGCCGATGGGCTGGAGGATGTTGAGCGGATGACGGGGTTCACTGGTTATGTGAAGAGGTGATTGTAGGGCTATGTGGTCCGGTGATATCGCCGGGGCCGGCTCACGATGCATGGCAATCGCTTCAAGTTGACGCAGAGATTGCAGCGGCCGGCCCTTTCCGGAGGGGAACAAGACCCACACCACGAAGCCTATCGAGGAAGGTCCTCCGCCGCCTTGCGGATCTTCTGCAGCATGTCCATGTCGTGACGGCCGAGCTCTTCGGCCTTCTGAAAATGGAACCGGGCCTTGCCGGGCTCGTTGGATCGCTTGAAAAACAACCCGAAGTGGTAGTGGGCCAGCACCAGCCGGTCCATACGGCCGTAGCAGAGACCGAGATTGTAAAACACCTCGTCTTTCACCGGCTCCATGGACAGGAGTCTCTCATAGAGCCGAATGGCGCGGTCATAGGATTCCAGATTCTGATAGGATGTGGCCAGAAGGAACAAGGCGGTTCGGTTCCCGGTGTCCCGGGCCAGGGCCTTCTCCAGGACCGGAATCGCCTCGGTGTACCGGCCTGTGAGCTGGTAGGTCTCCCCCAGTTGGGTCCGAGCGGGAAGGAGATCGGGCTGGTTTTTCAAGGCTGTTTTGAGGTGCTCCGCCGCCTTGTCATAAGCGGCATCCTCCTTGAGGCGCACACCCAGCCCGAAGTGGGCGAGCCACGAGTCAGGGTCGTTTTCGAGGTCGCTCTTGAGACGGCGGAGGACCGTATTAGGATCCCCGTACAGGGCCATGAGAAGGGTCCGGAACACCGGGAAATCATCCCGCAGGGCCTCGGCCTCGGCCACGCGGCCTACAGAATCTCCGGCGGCCAGCAGGCTGTCCATGTCGGCCATCCGCTGCGGTCCTGTGGGGTGGGTCCTCAGGTAGACCGGCACCTGGTCCGTGCCGTAGACCTGGCCGCTCTGCATCTTCTTGAGCACCGTGATCATGGCGGCCGGATCGAACCCGGAGGTGCGCATGAAGTCGAAACCCAACTGGTCCGCCTGTCGCTCGTCCGCGCGGCTGAAGGCCAACTGGGTCTGGACGGCGGCCGCGGTGGATCCCACCATGATCGCCTGGGCCGCCTTGCCTCCGATGAGGATTCCGGCCAGTACCCCGGCCAGGGTGGCCACGTTGATCTTCTTGTTCTGTTCAATCCGATGGGAAAGATGCCTTGCGGAGATATGGCCCATTTCATGGGTCATGACGGACGCCAGCTCGTCCGCACGGTCCATGGCATCGATCAGTCCGGTGAAGAAGAAGATGTGACCGCCGGGACCGGCAAACGCGTTCAGATCGTTCTCCTGAATAATATAGTACCGAAGCGGAAAGGGCTGCCTGTCGAGCGAGTCTTCCAGGTGCCGCCCCAGGCGGTTCAGGTAGTCGACGGCGAACTCGTCCTCCACGAACCGGTAGTGCTTTCGCACATCCACCAGGAATTTCCGGCCCAGTTCGCTCTCTTCGTCCAGGCTCAGGGCGAACGCCGTCCCCGCCCTGCCGGCCATGCCGGCCCATATACACAGAATCAGGAGGAAGACCAGGTGCCTACACGCTGTTTTCTTCCACCTCATCGCCCATCCCTTCCTGGCCGCCCGCATGGATTCTTGGCGCCTCCGCCCAGAGGCCTTCCAGGTCATAGAAGGCCCGCATCGGCTCGTAGAACACATGAATGATCACGTCCCCGTAATCCAGGAGGACCCACTGACCCTCCTGTTCCCCCTCCACGCCGAACGCGCGAACCCCGTCATCCCGCAGGCGCCGCACCAGGTGACGGGTGATCGCCTGAACCTGGCGCGTTGAGCCGCCGCTGACAATGAGGAAATAATCCGTCAACGAGGTCATTCCTCCGACCTCCAGAAGGACCGGATTCACGGCCTTCCGCTCGCGGGCCAGATTCAGGGACAACACAGCTTTATCGAGACTCTCCATGAAATCGGTACAACCCCTTTTCCAGTATATAGGTTTCCACGGCCCGGGGCACGAGAAACCGTACGGACCGACCCGCAGCCACGGCGTCTCGAATGCGGGAGGAGGAGATATCCATGGCCGTTCCCCTCCTGCGAATCAGGCGATTGCCCGAATCCGGCATCCGATACGTGTCCGGGCCGGTCCTCTCCAGCCCGAGAGCCGGGGATTCCAGGAACCTCTCCAGCCTTTCCGGCGGCACGCCGGGCCGCTCCATGAGAACGAAGTGGGCATAGTCGAACAGGGAGCGGTGGTCCTTCCAGGTGGCGATGTCCAGGAACGCGTCGGCTCCCAGCACAAAATAGAGGTCCAGATCTCCGGCATGCCGGGCGTGAAGATCCTGGAGTGTCAAAATGGTATAGGAGGCGCCCCGCCGTCTTCCCTCCAGGTCGAGCACGCCGAGGCGCGGCGTATCCTCGACCGCGAGGCGGATCATGGCCAGGCGGTCGTCGAAAGATGCCACGGCCCTTCCCGCTTTGTGCGGCGGAGCCGCGGCGGGAACCAGGTCCACCCGGGCCAGGTCGAGGTCCTCGGCCGCCTCCAGGGCCATGCGCAGGTGGGCCAGGTGAACCGGATCGAATGTGCCTCCCAGAATACCGAGCTTCAAGGATCCCCCCATCACCTCCATCCCCTCACCGACAGCGGCACATGCACACCAACCCCGCATTCACACTCACCGGCACATCCACTTTCACCCGCGCGTCACTGGGTCAACCGGCATACCCCATCCGCCTCCTCCAGTTCGAGGGTCAGCACGAGGTTGTCCCGGTGGATCACCTCGTCGTCGTGCTTGAACCCGAGGGCCGCCTCGATCTCCCGGCTCTTGAGCCCTTGAATCTTGCGGATGTCCCCGGAATGGTAGTTCACCATGCCGACGGCCAGTTCGTGCCCGTCCCGGTCCAGCAGAGCCACCTTGTCCCCCAGGCTGAAGCGTCCCCTCACCTCGCGGACACCCGAAGGGAGAAGGCTCTTGCCGTTGCCGAGGATGGCCTTGCTCGCTCCGTCGTCGATGACCAGGGCTCCCTTGGGGGCCTTGGTAAAGGCGATCCAGTGCTTTCGCCGGCAGAGAGGGATGTCCCTGGGCAGAAAGAGCGTCCCTTCCGGCTCCCCGGCAAAGAGGCGCCCCAGAATCCCCGGGCGAAGACCGTTGGCAATGATGCACGGGGATCCGGCGTGGGAGACCTTCTCTGCCGCCCGGATCTTGCTCGCCATGCCTCCGGTGCCCAGGAAACCGGGAATGGAACCTGCACTCTGCATGATCTCGCGGCTCACCCGATCCACCACGGGGATCAGGCCGGCGTCTTCGTGAACCCGGGGATCCTTGTCATAGAGGCCGCTGATATCCGTCAGATTGATGAGCAACTGGGATTCGGTCAGGTTCGTCACCATGGCGCTCAGGTTGTCATTGTCGCCGAACTTGATCTCGTCCACCACCACGGTGTCGTTCTCATTGATGATGGGCAGGACGTTCCACCCGAGCAGCACAAAGATCGTGTTTCTGGCGTTGAGGTACCGCCTGCGGTGGTTCAGGTCGTCCCGGGTCAGGAGGATCTGTGCCACCTTCTGGCCCTGGCGCTCAAAGGCGGTCTCCCAGACCCGGATCAGACCGCTCTGTCCTACGGCCGCCATGGCCTGCTGCTGGGAGACCGATGCGGGGCGCCGCTTCATGCCGAGTTTGCGGAGACCCGACGCAATGGCCCCCGAGGAGACCAGGATGACCTCCCTGCCCGAGTTCCGAAGCCCGATGATGTCATCCACCAGGAGATTCATCACCTCTTCATTCAGGCCTTCCTGGTGGGTCAGCACGCCGCTTCCGACCTTGACCACCAGCCTTTTGACCGGCCCGAGCATGGCCTTCCGGATCACGGAGTCATTCGCCCGATTCGCGTTCCCCGTCTTCATGGATCAGCTTCCTTTTGAGAATGGCTTTCAGTTCTCCCACACCCTCCCCTGTGAGGGCCGAAATCGCCAGGCACGAGAGCCCCATGGCCTCAAACGACCGCCGGACACCGTCCACCTCGTGCAGGCGTTCGGCCGGAAGGGCGTCCACCTTGTTCAACAGGACGATCTGTTCCTTTTCGAGCAGTGCCGGGCTGTACTGTTCCAGCTCTGCGCGGACCGAGACAACGGCGTCCATGGCCGACGATGCCTGAGGACCTTCCGCGACATCCACCAGGTGGAGCAGGAGCCGGGTTCGCTCGATGTGCTTGAGAAACCGGATCCCGAGCCCCCTTCCCTGGCTCGCGCCCCGAATCAGCCCCGGAATGTCGGCCACGGTCAGGACCTCGCCGTTTCCATAGGCCAGGACCCCGAGGTTGGGCGTCAGGGTGGTGAAGGGATATTCCGCAATGCGGGGTCGGGCCGGCGTCAGGCTGGAGAGCAAGGTGGACTTCCCCGCATTGGGGAGCCCGATCAGACCGATGTCGGCCAGGTGCTTGAGCGAGAGGCGAAGCCGTCGGGCCTCTCCGGGGAGTCCGGGCTGGGCGAATCGCGGTGCCCGTCGGGTGGGTGTGGCGAAGTGCTGGTTTCCCCGGCCTCCCTTGCCGCCCTGGGCAATCCGTATTCTCTGGCCTTCCTGAATCAGGTCGGCCAGGGTCTCGCCCGTGTCTTCGTCCAGGATGACCGTCCCCAGGGGGACCTGAATCAGGATGTCCTCGCCGTCTTTGCCGGTCCGGTTCCTTCCGCTCCCCGGCCGGCCGTTTTGGGCCTTGAAGAGCCTTCGAAAGCGGAAATCCGCCAGAGTGAGGTGGCGGCCGGAGGCCTCCACTTCAATCGCGCCGCCCCGGCCTCCATCACCGCCGTCCGGCCCGCCTTTGGGTATGAACCGCTCCCGCCGGAAACTGACGCAGCCTTTGCCGCCGTCGCCGGACCGGACCGAGATCACCGCTTCATCCAGGAAACGCGTTGTCATGTCGGAGGGATGATAGAACCGGTCAGAAAAACATGGCAAAAGGACGGGGCCGCACCGGACCTCGGCCCCGGACCGGTTCCGAGGGCCGGGGAAGTGAAGCGCCCCCTGAGGGGCTGCGAAGAAACATCAGGCGGAGTACACGCTGACTTTTTTCCGGTCTTTTCCAAATCGTTCATAGGCGACAACACCATCTATCTTGGAGTATACCGTATAGTCCTTACCAAGACCAACGTTCTCTCCAGGATGGATCCTGGTGCCTTTTTGGCGAACCAGGATGCTTCCCGCACGCACCTGCTGGCCGGCATATCGTTTGATCCCATACCTCTGGCCCGCACTGTCTCGGCCGTTCCTTGAACTCCCGCCTGCTTTCTTGTGTGCCATATCTCTCTCCACCTCATCATGCGAATGGACTGAAACCAGCAATGGTCAGGCCTTTATCCGCCAAAACCGGCGGCCGGATTCGAAGATCCCGGCCCTCCTGCAAGTCCATCGCCATTCAATAACACGATTCACGAACACGACTCACGGATTCTCACCCATCTCCACGCCCTGAATCCGAACCAGGGTGAACGGCTGACGATGACCGCGCGTGTTCCGGTATCCCTTGCGCCGCTTGTGCTTGAACACCATGATCTTTCGCGCCTTGTCGTGCCGCGCGATCCGCCCCTTCACGCTCGCGTTGCCGAGGTAGGGGCTGCCGACCTGAATGGTCTCACCGTCCGAGGCCAGGAGAACCTTGTCGAACACCACGTCCTCTCCCACGGCTCCGGGAAGCATCTCCAGCCTCACTTCATCGCCGGCCGACACCTTGTACTGCTTTCCGCCACTCTGTATGACCGCGTACATGGAATCTCTCTCCTTGTTGAAGTCGTAACCCGTTATACTAAAATTAGAAGTGTGTATTGTCAATGCAAAAAAACGAAACCACGCAAACGGCTTTTCTCGGCAACTATCCTGGATGAAAGGGCCTTCCCCGAGTAACCCCTCTCGTACCCGCAGGGACAACAAAAAAATGGTGCCCCCGGCGCGACTCGAACGCACGACACCCAGATTAGGAATCTGGTGCTCTATCCACCTGAGCTACGGGGGCACTCTCGATGTTGGGCATTTCAAAAACCCGCCCACCCGCCGCCTGCAAGACCGTGACTCGCACAAACCAAAAAGGGCGGATGACGCGGCGCCGGTCTTTGGATGACCCGATCCATCCTCTTTACCACAGCGTGCACAAATGTCAACGCGTTTCAGGCCCATGCCGAGTCTCGGTGGTTCGTTGTGAGTCCTCAACGGGAAAGAACGAAATGCGACCGATGACGGTGGAATACGCAGTCGTTTTTCGTGCCATTAAAAACCAATATCACCACGAAGGACACGAACCACGGCCCTTCCCCCATCCATCCTCTCACCTTCACCTGCACGCCCACGGTATTCTAGGGCATGAACCGCAGAGTGGTGGGCCGTTCCGTTAAAAGGTCTCCCAGCCGGCGAAAAAACAGGTACAGAAACAGAATGGAGCCCAGGAGTTCCATCATCTCTTCCACGAGCATGACGCCGTGCCGGAACTTGAGCCTGCTCCAGCCCAGGCTCTGCTGCACCCCTTCGTAGGGGAGCCCGGCCCCTTCCCAGGCATCTAGGCCCACGGCCACGGCCCAGAGCCCAAAGGCGAGCACGAGCAGGAACCGGTTCCAGAGACCGGTCTGTTGACGAAACAGGAACACCAGCATGAAGAGGCCGAACAGGGCAAAGAGAGGTGCGAAGAAATAGATCCATTCATATGTGAGAAAGGGATACGACTCGGATGCCCGGTACGTGAGCATGACCCTCCCGATTCCGCCGGCCAGCCTCTCGTGGAGCACCAGGTGGTCGTCCAGGGAGACGTAGAGAAAAAACAGGCCGATCACGCTCCAGGCCAGGGTGGTGGAGCGGGCCTTGCCCGCCCGGCGGCACACCAAAGCCACCCCCAGGGCCGCCAAACCGACCCCCGCATTGAGCACCACAGAGAACCAGGTGCCCACGCTGTTCTCCAGAAGGACATTACTCAGGTCCTTGATGTGCTCGCAGTACCAGATCTCGGCCAGGTGCTGGCCCACGTCCAGTACCAGGATGACCCCCAGGGCGGCCAGGCAGAGAAACAGGGCCGACCTCGCGGCCCGGGCCGGGTTCATCTCCCAGGTTCTTGAATGGGAATCTTCTCTCATGGTCACCCCTTCCCGGTTCGGCGCCGGCCCAACGTCTTTCAATACCATTTGGGGCCGATCGGACTCAATCCCTCTCTCCTCCACCAACACCACGGCCACCCGGAATATTCTCCTTGGAGCCATGGAGGACCCCACTATAGGAAACCTCCACGCCGAACACAACGGCAAACAAACCGTGATGCTCCTGCAAAAACCTCGTTTGCGCCCACAAAAACCGCAATGATCCATGTAAACAATGAATATCATGTATTTTTTTGCTCTGCGTCCCCGCCCGAGAGGAAGGACTCGATCCAACCCAACGACCCGAAGGCAGATTCTCGAGAAAATATACTGATTATGCTGGAGAAAATAGACCGACACCCGATCATTTTTCGCTTGACACACCCCCGTCTATCCACTAGGCTTGCCCAGAGCCTCAAGAGGGGAGGAGTGTGCATTCATCCCTTTCCGGGCCGAATCACTGAGAAAGGAGGTGGTATTTCAGAGAGTTAGAAGTGATGAATGTTGGATGGACATTCCCTTGGGAAAGACTGATTTTTTTCACCTTTTTTTGAAGGAGTTCACCATGAGAAAGCTGTTTGTATTCATGCTCGCCGCTGCTATGGCGTTCAGTTTTGTTGGTACAGCCATGGCCCAGGACACGGTGGAGCTGAGGAACATCATCAATGACGCCAATATGACCGTGTACTGGCCCCTGGTCTACAGCGACACGCAGCGGACCACCGACACGGGCGCATCCGCCTATCTGGTGACCAACGACCTTTATCTGGAGCAGTATAATCCAACCGGTACAACGGTCTTCGGTATCAGCAACGAGCGGACCAATGCCGCGGGTACAGAGATGCGGGCCGTGCAACTCACGGATCTGGCGGTCAACGCCCTGGCCGGTACAACCCCCATCGGTCCTCCGCAGCTCCTGACCGGTACCACTTCCACGATGATCGTGTACGTGGTCTCGAGTGTGCCCGTTGCGAATACCGCTGCCACCGGAGGAGCAACGCTCTACCGGATCGACGGCGGCTCGGGTCAGATCATTTCTGCGGGTGTCCCCTTTAATGGAAAGGCCGTACCCGCAGGTTCCATTTTTAATTTTGACCCCGACCCATGGAGCCTTGCACCTGTGACACTGGAATGGGACGAAGCCACGTCCGCCGCCTCTATTTTCGGCGTATCCAGCAGCTCCGCGGTCTATGCCGGTGCCACCGGCGGTGTTTCCGTGTGGCGAAGAAGCTCGGCAACACTGGGCCTTCCCACGGCAACGGGACAGACCACTTTTAACGTTGCCAGCGGCGTCAAGCAGGCCTATGCGGCCCCGGTGATCTCCGGCAACAGCCTGTTCGTGGTTGCCACCAACTATTGGGGCGGCGTGTCCGTGTTCCAGTTTTACAAGCAGGACCTGACCGCGGGTGGAAACAATATTTATGGCGCGGCCATCAACACCGCTGGCGTGATCGAGCCGCATAGTGCATGGCACGATGACGCTACGGTGACTGGTGTGTCACCCGCCCTTGTCACTCCCACCCCGGCGGCCCAGTCCGGCGATGCGAGAACGGGCGGGACCCTGTACGTGACGGACTGGACCGGCGGCGTGACCTTGTACAGCACGCAGAACCTGGCCCAGCTCAATGCCTACGGCTTTGTCAAGTCACGGTCCGGCGTGACCGCCGCCCCGGCGGCCACCAGCAATCGTCTGCTCCTCCCCTGGACCTCCTCGGTCTCCTGCTTTGCGACCAACCCGGGAACCGAGAGAGTGCGCGGAGCCAGCGGCGTGTCCCTGATCTGGCAGTATGACTTTGATGAGGCACTCGGCGTCAGGAATGACCGGTACCAGATCTGGGCCAGCCCGATCATCTCCAACGGGTATGCCTGGGTCACGGTGATCGATGAGGATTCACCGACCAACGACACCACCATCTACCGTTTTGCCATGAATGACACTTTCAACGGCGATCCGGAAATTGTCTCGACCGAACCGCTGATGTTCCACGGACCCATCGTTGTAGGCGATTACGATGCCAATGACGACAATGAGAACGGGTACCTGTGGTACTGCTCCAACAACCCCACGGTGGACCGGATCAACCAGAGCCGTTGGGCTGAGGCTTCGGAGTTCTGGACCCAATTCAAGGCCGATGCGGCCAAGACGGGTGAGAACACCATTCCTGAGCGTGACGACGACGAAGATGACCTTGGTGACTCTTCGGGTTGCTTCCTCAGCACCATTAAGTAAGCGGCTCGTCGTTCATAAACCATTAACCTGAAAAAAGGGCCCGCTTTGCGGGCCCTTTTTTTTATTCGGCGGTCTCGCACCACTCCACTCAACTGATATCTTTTTCTCTGCGTCTTCGCGTCTTCGCGCGAGATAAGCGGTTTTCGCACCCGCGGGAGGCCCACGACCGCGCTTGACAGGCAAGGGGGCCTGTATTATCAAGGACCATTCCGCCGGATGGCAGCGTTCCGGTCAATCCTCCGGAGGACCCCTTTAGGGGGGCACTTTCGTACAACATCCTTGAAAACGGGATACGCACCCATATGGAGACGTCGATCAAGACCCTCAACCCCTACAGCGTGATCATCTGGATCCTGAGCCTGGTAGTGCCGGTCCTGGTCCTGCCCGAGGTCCTGGACAACGCCTTTGACACGCCCAAGACCGTTCTGATCATCCTGGGGGCCGCCGTGGCGGCCGCTCTCATGGGGATCCGGCTCCTCGCGGGCAAACCCGTTCGTGTGCCGGACACGGCCTTTCCCCGGCTCCTTCTCTTGATCGTGGGGTTGAACGTTTTTTCGTTTTTCTACACGAAAAACCCCTACTACACCATCGTCGCCTCCTCCATGTGGATCGCCTGCCTGGTCCTGATCCATGTCGTCTCAACCCAGGTGAACCGAACCGGCATGATCGTGGTGCTCGCGCTGTCGATCCTGGCCGGGGTTCTGGTTGCCGTCGAGTCCTATCTCCAGTTCCTCGGCGTTTTCGTCCTGTTCAAGTGGGGCTACAAGGGCATGATGGTCATGGGGACCATCGGCAACTCCAACTACCTGGGGGTCTATCTGGTCTTCCCGCTCTTCTGCGCCCTGGGAATGGTCTTCCTTCTTCCCAAAAAATGGCGGCTCATCCCCGGGGCCCTCTTTTTCTTCATCTTCGGTGCGTTTCTGTGCACCCGGGGCCGAGCCGGGTGGGTCGGCTTCTTCCTGGCACTGCCGCTCTTCTTTCTCCTGCTGAAAAAGGTCTACGGGATCTCCGTGGGCTGGTTTGCACGAGCCCACATCCGTTCCCTGGCAGCCGGGACGGTCCTGGTACTCGCACTGGGATCCGCGGCCTGGTTTGCGGCCCCGGACAGCTTCCACACCCTGATGAAATTTGAGAATGTGACCCGATCCGACACCCTGCGGCTTCGGGTTTCCAAGTACTTTAAAGCCTCCTTCTGGCTGTTCAAGCAGTCCCCGCTGTTCGGGACCGGGATCTGGTCCTACCGCAACCAGGTCTACGAGGCCCAGGCCGCCATCAACCAGCGTGAAGGGGATTTTTTCAAGGACTATCCCGAACCCAAGCCGCGGAAGGTCCACAATGAGTACCTGGAGACCCTCAACGACGGGGGCCTGGTGGCCGCCTCCATGCTCCTCCTCTTTCTCATCCTGGTGATGCGTCACGGGTGGCTCGTGATTCGGGACGAGCGTGCGGACCGGGTGGACCGGATTCTGGCCTCCACGGCCTTTTCCGCCCTGGTGGGCATCCTCCTGGCCGCCTTGTTCTTTTTTTCCTTTCGAATCAACAGCACGGTCTTCATGACCAGCCTCATGGTGGGGATCCTGGAAGGGACCTATGTCCGCCATTCAGGAAGGGTTCGGGAGACGTCCCTACCCCGCTCGCCCGTGAACAAGGCCCTCATCCCCATTGTCCTGCTCATGATCGCCGGGCTGGTCTGGTACACGGGCGCCCGCCGGTTCAAGTCCGAGATGGAGCACTTCGCCTACAAGCAGGCCCTAGGCAAAGGACAGCCACAGGTGGCGGAGACGCACCTGCTTCGGGCCCTCGACTACGATCCCCACAACTCGTCCTACTGCCTGTACGCGGCCCAGCTCTACATCCACGTTCTTCCCAACTTCGTGAAGGCCAACGAGTTCATTGACCGGTCCATCATCGACTACAACGGGGACATCACCCGCTGGGCTGCGTACTACCTCAAGGGTATCCTGAAACTCCAGAGCGGCAGTCTGTTCGAGGCCCGCCAGGCCTTTGAAAAATCCCTCTACTACAACCCGGAATTCGACCTCGCCCAACAGAAGCTCAACGAGGTGAACGAGATCATCAAAAATCATGATCGGGTGATGATTAAGTTTCGGTAAAGGGCCGTGTTCGTGGCCCGTGATTCGCGTTCGGGAAAAGATAAGGGCCGTGTTCGTGGGGCGGGTTCGTGTTTGGAAAATCTGATGTATAAAGAGTGGCTTGTATGAAATCGGTAGAGGAGCTCGATGTCTTCCAACTGGCCCATAAAATGACCCTCCGGGTTTACCGGGCCACGAAATCCTTTCCGGATCGAGAACGGTTCGGTCTTTCATCCCAGCTGAGAAAAGCGGCCTAATCCGTACCGAGCAACCTTGCCGAAGGAGCAAACAGGATCAACCGAAAGGAGTACAGGCATTTCGTGGGTATTGCCAGAGGCTCCGCAGCCGAACTCAGATATCAGCTTCTGCTTGCAAAGGATCTTGGCTATTTGAACTCGGAAGAGTATCTTGTGATGAAATCCGATTACGACCGCATTTCACAGATGCTCACCGCCCTGGCAAAATCATTGAAGTGATCCAGAGTTTTTTACCAATCACGAAACACGAACCACGAGTCACGTTCTCATGGCCGTTTACGAATACAAAGCCATCAACCGCAAGGGCCGGGAAACCAGCGGCATCATCGAGGCCGAGAGCCGGATCTCCGCGAGCCAGTCCCTGAAGCGGATGAACCTCTACCCGGTCACGATTCAGGAGACGACCCGGGAGAGCCTGGAGGACCGGCCGTCCGCCGGCCTCACCCTCACGGCCCTGTTCCAGAGGGTTACCCGGCGGGATGTCTCTCTCTTCACCACCCAGTTTGCGGCCCTCGTGGAGGCCGGTATGCCCGTGGTGGAGTGCTTTGACATCACCATCCGCCAGACGGAAAAAAAATCCGCCCGGAAAATGCTCTCGGTGATCAAGGAGGAGGTGAATCAGGGCGTCTCACTGGCTGACGCCTTTCAGCTCTTTCCCAGGCAGTTCTCTCCTCTCTACGTCAACATGGTCCGGGCGGGAGAGGAATCCGGAAGCCTGGAAATCGTGCTCAAACGCCTTTCCGAGTTCCTGGAAAGCCAGATGGAGATGCGCGCCAAGATCGCGGCCACCCTCGCCTACCCCATCCTCATGAGCCTGGTGGCTGCGACCGTGGTCTTTTTTCTTGTGGCCTTCGTGGTGCCCACCGTGACGGCGATCTTCGACGACATGAACCAGGCCCTTCCCCTGCCCACCATCATCCTCCTGGGGATCAGCGGGTTCCTGAAAAGCGCCTGGCCCTACCTGGCCGTGCTCCTGGTGATCGCCTGGATCGGATTTCAGCGATTCAAGCGGTCGAACCGCGGGCGGGCGCTGGTGGACCGGATGAAACTGCGGATCCCCGTCTATGCCCCCCAGTACAAGAGGATCATCATGGCCCGTTTCACCCGGACCCTGGGCACCCTCCTGGCCAATGGGGTCCCCATTGTGACATCCTTCAATATTGTGAAAAACATCATCGGCAACACCCTGGTGTCGGCGGCCATTGAAAAGGCGAGGGACGACATCAAGGAGGGACGGGAGATCGCGGCCCCTCTGGCCGAGAGTGGATTGTTCCCACCCGTGGTGGTGAACATGATCGCTGTGGGGGAAAAGAGCGGCCAGCTCGAGGAGATGCTCAACCGCGTGAGCCGGATCATGGAGGCCGAACTGGACAGTTCTTTGAAACGGTTCATGTCCCTTCTCGAACCGACCATGATCATTGTTATGGGAGGGATGGTGGGCTTTATCGTGGTGTCGATTTTACTGCCTATCTTTGAGATGAACCAATTGATAAGATAATTTCAAGTTTAACAACTTGAAATTATCTTCTATAACAGGGCTGACGCCCCTCTTCCACAACGAGGGTTATTTCATGAGAAACAGGATTGGGGTACGTATGATGATGTCCCGGAAATTTCATCCCTTCGTTACCTGGAACACGTCATTTCAACCGGACGGTTCGATGGAATTACCTCATCGGCAACATCTGCCGACGCCTATGGATGCCCCCCCCATGCTCCGCATCGGCAGGGCGGCGAAGCCGCGTTATATGGAATGTTCGGCGGGACGCCGAAGATTTCATCAGGGGTTCACGCTGATCGAAATCATGGTAGTCGTGGTCATCCTGGGCATCCTGGCCGGCCTCATCGTGCCGCGCATCATGGGTCGGCCCGAAGAGGCACGCCGGACCAAGGCCGCCCTCCAGCTTCGCAGCATCGACTCCGCACTCAAGCTCTACAAGCTGGACAACGGAGTCTATCCCTCCACCGAGCAGGGGCTCGAGGCGCTCGTTAAAAAACCCGAGACCGGGACCGTCCCGAAAAACTGGCGGGAGCGCGGGTACCTGGACAGCATCAAGGTACCCCATGACCCGTGGCAAAACCCGTTCGTGTACATCCATCCCGGGGAAAACGGGGATTACGACCTCAGTTCCTACGGCCGGGACGGCCAGAAGGGGGGTGAGGGAGACAACGCGGACATCAACCTATGGGAACTGGAGTGACACGTATCGTGAAAGTGCAGATGTAGGTGGAAGGGATTGAATGGTCGAAGACAGACATCGATCGGCGGGCTCGAGAGAGCGATCCCGGATGAGAAGGCGCCCGGGAGGACGCCTGTGCAGCGCCGTGGGCACACTCACATCATCCCCCCGAACGCCGCACCAGCACAATCCCCTTCACCACGCGGGATTCACCCTCATCGAACTCACCGTGGTCCTCTTCCTGGTCGGAATATTCCTGGCCATTGCCGTCCCGAACGTGGACGATTTCTTGTTTCACAGTGACCTGAAAAGCACGGCACGGTCCCTCAAGGCCTCGGTCCGCCTGCTCCGGTCCAAAAGCATCGCCACGGGACAATACGCCACCCTCTGTTTCGACCTGGAAAAGAGAACCTACTGGGGGGAACTCGAACCGAGGGAGGTCGAGCAACAAACCTGGGTTGCCGCCCCCGAAAACGAGGTGATCGTGGCCCCCCGCACCCTGCCCGACGGGATCCGTTTTGTGGACGTCCTGAACATCCATTCGGACAAGCTGCGCTCCGGCAGGCTCTGCTCGATCCTGAATCCCAAGGGGGTTATCGAGGAGACGGTGATCCACATGTCGGACCAGCGTGATCGGGTGTTGACCATCATCATCAACGCCTATACCGGCCGATTTTCCCTGTACGACACCTATGTGGATGTGGAGTACGGATCATCCGCGTCCGCGGAATAACCCCTGAATGCCCATGGACCCTTTTCGACAAACATCCGGTGCCGGCTTCACCCTGCTCGAGGTCCTGGTAGCCATGGCCATCCTGGCCACGGCCTTTTCCGCGGTGCTTCGCCTCCACTCCGACTCCATGGACATGGTGATCGCCAGCCGGGTCCACACCAAGGCCCTGGAACTGGCCCAGTACAAGATGACCGAGATCGAACTCTCCGGTGTCCAGGGCCTGGGGCTCCTCTCCGGCGAGTTTCAGGACCTGGACCCGGATTACCAGTGGGAGGTTCACATCGATCCCACGGGCATGGGGCCATGGAACAAGGTCACCGTGGTGGTATGGAACCGGAACCTGAGAGAGGGCGGCCGGATCCACCTCACGTCCTACATGCTCTCCGCCCCCATGGAAATCGAGCAACTGCGGCGATGAGGTCCCTTGTAGGAGTGGAACGGTGAACAAACGACACCCGAGACGAACCTGGCAACGAGGGTTTACGCTGGTCGAGATCCTCATTGCGGCCTTCATCCTTTCCATTGTCATGGCCAGCATTCTGGGCACGTTCACCGGGGTCATCTCCAGCGCCAGGGAGGCCGAGACCCGATCCGAACTCTACCAGACCGGCCGCGCCCTCATGGACCTCATCGCCACGGACATCCGCGGCATGATTCCCCGCCCCCCGGCCGGCGGCGATTCACCTTTTTGGGGGGGGGTGGAAACCCTCAACGGGGAAGAGACCTCCAGTATGAGCTTCGTGACCACCAACGCTCTGACCATGGGTAAGGTGCGCAACCCCTTTCCCACCGAGGTGACCTACCGGCTCCGGAAAAACCCCCAGGGCCCAGTACACGTCCTCTGGCGGCGGGCCCAGTCCCCCGTTGTTCCGCCCTATGACCAGGGGGGCGCGGATGTCCCTGTATGCCGGGACATGGAACAATTTCGGTTGGAATTCCTTTCCAAAGGTGCTAGACAAAAGGATTTGGTTGGTGCCTATCCCGAGGCCGTGATCGTGGAGTTCGTTCTGAACATGGCGGGTCACCGGGAAAAATTCGTGACCATGGTCCGACCCATGGCCATGGTGGAGGAGGAGCCCGCGCAAGAACCGCCCTCCCCTGCCGAATAAAGGTTTTTGGAGCGCAGGCATAACCGCTGGAAACAGCCCGGCACAGGTCATCATGAAGCTTTTGGGGCGCAAGACATTCGGCTTTCGGTCTTCGGGCAGAGACAACCCGGCACAGGTCGCGCGCCTTGCCGGGGACCGGGGCATCGCCCTGGTGACCGTTCTCATGGTGGTCGCCCTCCTGGTGGCCGTGATTGTGGAGTTCAACCGGATCGCCATTGCCGACATCGAGGTATCGAACAACTTCGTGGACGAGAGAAAGATCCTCTATGTCACGGCATCCGGGGTCCATGCCATTCGTGAACTCCTGCGGCTGGACGGCAAATACACCCCGAGCGACACCCTGCTCGAGGACTGGACACGGGGCGAGACCTATTTCGAGTCCGCCTCCATGATGCTGGACGAAGGCCAGGTCTCCGGAAGCATCACGGATGAGGACGGGAAGATCGGCGTCAACGCCCTTCTCGGAAGTGACGGAATCATGAGTGCCCTTCAATTCAGCGTGTGGAAACGGCTTCTCGAGCAACCCCGGTTCCGTCTGAATGAGGAGGAGGTCCTGACCATCATTTACAGCGTCAAGGACTGGCTGGATCCGGACGATGATGTGAGCGACATTTACGGAGCCGAAGACACGACCTACCGCCCCTTGGGATACGGGTGCAAGAACGGCCCCATGGAAACCCTGGAGGAGATGCTCCTGGTGAACGGCGTGACCGATGAAATCTTTTACGGCAGCAAGGAGCGTGAGGGCATTTTCACCTGTTTTTCCGTGTACTCCGGGGGCAGTATCAACATCAACACGGCGCCTATCCCCGTTCTTCAGGCCCTGTCGCCCTTGATGAACGACACCATCGTGGGGGAACTCCACGCGTATCGCACCGATCCCGCGAACCAAAACGACCTCCACTCCAAGACATGGTACACAAGGCTCTGGCCGTATGCGGACCCCATTAACGAGGCTCTGCTGACCACCCGTTCCGGCACATTCACCGTACGCATTCTAGGCACGCTTCGCGACAGCCGAAAACAAGTCCGTGCAGTGATCAAAAGGACTCCTGAGTCCGCAAACCTCGTGTACTGGCAGGAATCTATGCAATGAACGGTGCCCTCTATGCCATCCAGATCACGGACAACGATCTGAAGGTCCTTCGGATCCGAAGGGAGAACGGTGGGGCCTTCGCAGCTCCCCTCGCCCATATTCACGCTTCGGAAGAATCCGGCCCTGGCGACACAGGGCTTCTGAATCGTCTCGCCGCCCTTCGGGAGGAAACCGGGGAGGAACATCCCCGGGCCCTGATCGTCCTCAACGGACAGGACCTGGATTTCCGGGATTTTTCCTACCCGTTCGATGCCGACCGGAAGGTGCGGCATGCCATTGAGTTCGAACTCTCCACCGACTACCCGGAAAAGGAGTACATTCAGGATACCGTCAAGGCCTTGAGCCGTGAGCCGGGATATCATACGTTTCTCGCCGGTCTGATTCACCGGTCGGTCCTGAAGGAACGGGTTCAGGCGGTGGAGGGGGCTGGATTCCGCATCGAGGGCATCACCTCGGACGTATCCACCCTCGGGCTTGCCTTCCGCCTTGAAGAGGAAGCCCTGGTCATGGACACGGGGGAACATCACACCCTGTTCGTCCTTTACCGGTCCGGCGTGCCCGTGTTGCTTCGAAAGATCCCCATCGGGACCCAGGTCCTGGCAGACCGGGGGGCGGGCGTGCAGTTCACCGCCGAGATCAAGCGGACCATCCATTCCTTCAGCGGCAGGACAGGCCTTCGTCTAGACCGTCTCCATGTGACCGGAAACCTGCTTCGCTTTGAGGAGGTCTTCACCGCACTTCAGCCCCGCATCCCCGTGGAGGTGGTAGCCCAGCCCGCCCAGGACCCGGATGTGGTCGTAGAGGATACCCACGCCCCGTCCGATGTTCGTGTCTTCGCGGCCCTGGTCGGGGCGGCCCTGTGGAAAAGGAAAGGCCCGGCGTTCCATTTTTTCAAGGACGAATTCGGCGCCGCGGACTCGGCCCTCTTTCTGCCTCGTCTTCTCCGTTGGGGTTCGGCGTTTGTCGGGATCTTCCTCCTGCTCCTTCTCCTCTCTTACGGGCTGGAGATCATGACCCTGAGGGAACGCCGTGACTTTCTCCAGGCTGAAATGCGAAACACGTTCACCTCAGCATTTCCCCAGGTCAACCGGATCGTGGATGAAGTGAAGCAGGCCAGGAATATTCTCGACATGGAGATGTCGGCCTCGGCCGGCGGCCCGCTCCAGAGCGGTGATTCCCTGCTCGAGGCGTTCCGGGGCCTCAGCGCAACCATCCCAGCGGACATCCCTTTTGAGATCGTGAGCCTCTTCTGGGAAACGGGGAAAATGGAGATATACGGCCGAACGGACTCCTTCAAGACCGTGAACGCCGTTCAGGAAGTCCTCGCCCGGCACGAGGGATTTTCCGAGGTGACCATCAGCAATGCCAGATACCGTGAGGAGGGTCAGGATGTGGAATTCAAGCTTTCTATCCACCTTGCGGGATAGATTCAGGGCCCTTTCGGCCCGGGATCGTGTTGCCCTGTCCATCGGCACCGCGGTGCTGGCGGCCTTGGTGCTCTACCAGTTCGTGTTTCATCCCTTGAGCGCGTCGTGTGAACGGCTGGAGTCCTCCATTCGCACCCAGGAAGCCGAACTGTTGGAACTGAAGGGCATCGTGGCCCGCTATCAACAGATCGCATCCGGGGGCACCGGCAGCACAGCGCGGGCCGACTCGTTCAACCTCTTCTCCCTGCTGGAGACGCTGGCCAACCAGTCCGGCCTCATGGACCGCATGGATTCCATGAGACCCGGATCCATGGATCTGGACAACCTGAAAAAAGAGGACTGGGTGGAGGTCAAGCTCGACGGAGTCACGTTGAAGGAGTTGACCGAGTATCTATATCGCATTCGTTCCTCCGGAACCGGCGTCTACATCAAGAGGCTCTCGACCCGGAAAGACGGGGATTATCTGAACGTGATCCTGCAGCCGGCCGTGACCCGAATGAAGTAGCGCGGTGAATGGTGCGGTGACCCGGCCGGTCGTGATCCGTGCCATCCGCGAAATCCGCGTCAAAGGGTATTTTTTTCGAAAAGAGGCCCGTTGCCTAAACATGGGATTCCCTTCTTGAGACGAAACGTTTTCTTCATAGGCCTTCTGGCCCTTTACGGCATCGTTCTCTTCGCCGTCCTGACCCTCCCCCGAATACCGCTGGAACGGATGATCACGGGGATGCTCCAGGGCGCCGGCAACGGCCGGGTGACGGTCGGTGTGAACGATCTCGACCTGGCATTCCCGGATCGGGTTCGAATGAATCAGGTCCGATATCAAATCGCCACTGCCGGGACCTTCCTGGCGGGCCGGGTCGACACCCTGGAGATGCGTCCGGATTACGGGGATCTCCTTCGCGGGCGCCTTCCGCTCCGGTTCACGGGGACCACTCCGGCCGGCCCCTTTCAAGGGCGCATGAGCGTATCGCTGTTCAGGGGAAGCCGGAATGGAACCATGAGCCTTCACACGGACGGGTTCTCCCTGGACAAATACCCGTTGATTGAATCCGCCCTGGACAGAAGAGTGCGTGGTGTATTATCAGGAGACGTGGAGATTCACGGGGACCTGAGACGCCCTCTGGACGGGGAAGGGAAAGGCCGTCTTCACATGGGCGAAGGGGCCATCGAGGCCCGCCTGGGCCTCCCCGGTCTGGACGAAATCCCCTTTAGTTCCATGGAGATGGCCTTTGTCCTGAGAGAACGCGTCATCCATGTCTCTCAGGCGGAGATGAAGGGACCGGCCTTTCAAGGCAGCTTCACGGGCGAGATCCGTCTCACGCAGGACCTGCGAAAAAGCCCCATGGATCTTCAGGGAGAGCTTGTGCCCGGCCCCATGATACTGGACAATGCATTCCTGAGTCCCCTTCTTGAAAAGGTGCTCAAGGGAAATCGCTCGGCAACCGTCCGCATACGCGGCACACTGGAAAGACCCGCCATCACCGGGAGCAGAGACTGATGGATGCTTCGACCCTTGTCCGGCCTGAAAGGATGCGACTCCTGGGCTGGTTCGCGCTGGTGACCCTCTCGGTCTACCTTCTCAGCACCCTCACGGTATTCTACCTCCGGTGGAGTACGGCCCGTGTCATGCCCCCTATGGTCGAAGAGAAGGCCGCCATCGCCACCGGACCGAAAACGAGTCATCCCCTCGACTACTATCGAACCATCTGGGAGAGGAACCTCTTCTCCATCAAGGTGGAGGAAAACGAGGCGGATCGAGCCCGGAAGCTCCTGGCCGAAATCGACCGCCTCGCCCTGACCTCGCTCAATTTCACCCTGATCGGAACGATCGTTCATGAAGGCGCCAAATCCTGGGCCATCATCCTGGACAACCAGAGCAAGAGCCAGGACAAGTACACGGTGGGAGACAAGATTCGAGACGCCGAGATCATCCTGATCCTTCGAAATCAGGTGGTCTTGAACATCAACGGGAAGAACGAGCGCCTGATCATGGGCATCGAGAAAATCCGGGCCGAGGAGGGCGACCTTGGAATCACCGCGGCCCAGGGCACGGGGGATGTCGAGACCTACAAGATCAGCAAGGACTTCGTGGCCCAGAGCGTCAACAACATCGCACAGATCATGGCCAGTGTCCGCGTCAAACCCCACTTCGAGGACGGTAAGCCCGCAGGTTTTCAGGTGAGCAACATAAAGAGCGACAGCCTCCTGAAGACCATGGGATTTATGGACGGAGACATTATCCGGAGCGTAAACGGCCAGGACATCGACACGGCCGAGGATGTCATGCGTCTCTACAGCACGCTCAAGGACAGCTCCCTCTTCGGTATCGGCATCATTCGAAACGGTCAGCCCAGAACCCTAAATTTCAAGGTGAGGTAGTCATGAAGAGAGAAGCAAGAAAGCGGTGGATGCCTCTTCTCCTGATTCTCTGCGCCCTCGGTCTATGGACATCGCTCCCCTCCACGGTCTTGGCCCAGGAGGAAGTGAAAGAGGTGGCCCTGGATTTCGACGATGTGGACATTCGCCTCTTCATCCGCGTGATCAGCGAGCTGACCGGAAAGAACTTCATCGTGGACAACAATGTCCGCGGCAAGGTGACCGTCATCTCGCCGCGCAAGCTGACCACGGGGCAGGCCTATGAGGTCTTCAAATCGGTCCTGGCCGTAAACGGGTTCGCCCTGGTGGAATCGGGGGAGGTGACCAAGGTGGTGCCGGCCCAGAATATGACCGGGTACGAGCTTCCCATTCACTCCCGCAAGATCCTGAAGGGGGATGACGAGTTCATCACCCAGATCATCCCCATCAAGTACCTGGACGCCACCGCGCTTCAGGCCCTGGTCAAGCCCCTTCTCTCCGCCCGGGCCACCATCCTGGTTCCTCCGAGCAACGACCTCCTGATCATTACGGACTACAAGAACAACATTCGGAAGGTCGATCAACTGCTCGACGAAATCGACGTGGACATGATGGACATGGTGGTGGAAAAGCTCGACCTCCAGTACTCTTCCGCCGAGCTGATCAGCACCAAAATCACGGACATCCTGGATGCCAAGTACGGAAAGGCCCGAAAAGGGTCCCAGGAGAGGTTTTTCAAGCTGGTCCCCATCGAACGGACCAACAGCCTCATCTCGGTGGCGCCCCCCGAGGTGGCCATGGAGATTCGGAGCGTTCTCTCGAAAATGGACCGGCCCACGCCGGAGGGGAAAACCCTTTTGAATGTCTACTACCTGGAGAATGCCGACGCTGAAGAAATGGTCGCGATCCTGACCCAGACTCGGCAGGGCATGTCTCGTCCCCAGGCCACGTCACCCTCCGCGCAGCCTGCGGAAGCAGAACGCACCGAGGCGGGCGGAACCGTGGTGGGCGGCACATTCACGGCCCTGGGAAAAGAGATCACCATCACCGCGGACAAGAGCACCAACAGCCTGGTCATCTACGCCCCGCCTGATGAGTACCACGCCATCGAGGGAATGATCCGCAAGCTGGACATTCCGCGAAAACAGGTCTTCCTCGAGGCCTTGATCATGGAGGTGTCGCCCAACGAGGAGTTTCGGTTCGGGTCCGAGTGGCAGGCCCTGGAGGACGTGGGCCATCCCTTCTCCAGCGAGGCCCGGGTGGGGGTCATCGGCGGGAGCCAGAACAGCGGGGCCCTCGACAACCTCTTCAGCACAGGAGCTGAAATTGCCCTGGGCTCGGGCTTCAGCCTAGGCATGCTCGGAGAGAGCATCAGCATCGGCGATTACATCTTCCCATCCCTGGGCCTTCTCATCCAGGCCGTGGATAGCCTCAACACGGTGAACGTCCTGTCCCGGCCCCAGCTCATGACGCTCAACAACGAGACCGCCAACATCAACATATCGGAAAACCGGCCGTTCCAGACCACCGAGACCGTACTGGAGGGTGGCGGGACCTCCCAGAACCTGGACTACCGGGACGTGGGCATCATCCTGGAGATCACCCCGCACATCAACCAGCACGGCAAGATCCGCCTGGAGATCAACCAAGAGGTCAACCGGATCAGCGGGTCGGTCACCGCGACCCAGCCCATCACCCGCAAGCGGACCATCAACACTACGGTCGAAGTCTTCGACGGGCACACCGTGGTGATCGGCGGGCTCATCGAGTCCCAGCAGGACTTTTCCAAGGGGCAGGTCCCCTGCCTGGGCGGAATGCCCTTTGCCGGGTGGGGATTCAAGAGCATCTCGGTGAACGAAAACCGGACCAACCTGCTCGTGTTCATCAGCCCCCGGGTAATCGAGACCAAGGCCGATGGAGAGTCCCTCCGTATGGAAAAAGAGCGCCACATGGAGATCGAACGGTCCCGGTTCCGTCGGACGGTGGACGGTGAACAGCCCTGGTTCAATAAACCGAAGGCCTCCTCGGAAGAGGGGGCCGCTCCGGCGCCTGCGGATTGAGCCCCGGCGCCTCACGGCATAACCGCTTCGCGGTCTGCCGGTGACGGCAAAAGGATCAAGGTTCGACACGTTCAGCCTTTTGCCCCGGCCTTTCACCGTCACCTTCACCATTCACCCTAACCGGTTTCTTTGGCCCATGATTTCAGAACTGATCCATATTCTTCGAAACGACCTGAAGGTGGATGAGGCGCGCATCCGGGACCTGGAGGCCCTCGACACGGGCGGTGACGAGTCCCTGGCCGCCCGCATCAAGGCCGAAGGCATCCTGGACGAGGAGACCCTTCTTGCGGCCTTTTCCTCGCTGCTCGGACTCCGCCTCCTGGACCGCATCCCGTCGTCCATGATCGACGCCCGCATCTCCGCCGACCTGAGCGTGTCCTTTCTCAAACAGCGAAAGGCCGTGCCCCTCGGAAACGGCGATCAGGGGCCGGTCATCGCCATGAACGACCCCTTTGACTACGAGACCATCGACCAGATCACGCGCACCCTGAAGCAGGGATTCGTGGAGACGGTCCTGGCCCCGGAGAGAGAGATCGTCAAGGCCATCAACCTGGCCTTTGAAGAAGGTCCCCACACAGCGGAACAGGTGCTCAAGGACATCGACGAGGAAGACAGCGAGCAGATCTTTGCCCAGATCGAGGAGACCACGGACCTCCTGGAGGACACCTCCGAGGCTCCGGTCATCAAATTCGTCAACCTCCTCTTTTCCAAGGCGGTCAAGAGCCGGGCCAGCGACATTCACATCGAACCCTACCAGCAGGAGTTGACCATCCGGTTTCGGATCGACGGTCTTCTCTATCCCATGTTCTCTCCCCCGAAGCGGCTGCACCCCTCCATCATATCGCGGATCAAGGTCATGGCGGGTCTCAACATCGCGGAAAAGCGCATGCCCCAGGACGGGCGGATCGAGATCCGGGTGGGGGACAAAAACATCGATATCCGGGTCTCCACCCTTCCCACGGTGTATGGAGAACGGGCCGTGCTTCGATTGCTGGACAAGAGCACCCGTCTCTTCGAACTCCATGAACTCGGCATTCCGGACGACCACCTGGCCCGGATTCGAAGCCTGATCAGCCTCTCCCACGGCATCATCCTCGTGACGGGCCCCACGGGAAGCGGAAAGACCACGACCCTGTATGCCGCCCTTTCCGAGATCAACACTCCCGAGAAAAACGTCATCACCATCGAAGACCCGGTGGAATACCAGATCCCCGGTATCGGCCAGGTACCGGTCAATCGAAAGGTGGGTCTCACCTTTGCCAACGGTCTGAGGACCATCGTGCGTCAGGACCCCGACGTGATCCTGGTGGGAGAAATCCGCGACCTGGAGACCGCGGAAATCGCCATACAGGCCGCGCTCACGGGCCACCTGGTCTTTTCCACTCTCCACACCAACGACGCCGCCTCGGCCGTGACCCGACTCATCGACATGGGTATCGAGCCCTTTCTCATCACCTCCTCGGTCCTGGCCATCATCGCCCAGAGGCTGGTCCGAACTATCTGCCCGTACTGCAAACAACCCGCCACCCTGAGTCCCGATGTCATGAAGGAACTCCGGATCACCAAGGCGGACATGGCGCGCGCAGCCATCAGCGCTGGGAAAGGCTGCGAAAAATGCCTGGATACCGGATACATGGGAAGGCTTGGCGTCTTTGAGATCATGCCCGTCACCGAAAAACTCAAGGGCGTGATCCTCACCACCTCCGACGCCAACGCCGTGAAAAAGGTGGCTGTGTCCGAAGGGATGAGGACCCTCCGCCTGGAAGGGGCCGACAAGGTGATTCGCGGCGTGAGCACACCGGAAGAGATCCTTCGGGTCACGCAGATTTAGGCATGATGTGATTACGTGGTTATGTGATTACGTGATTGATATGGTCCAAGTCACTGAAAACGGATGGATCATGTCCGTGAGCTGATGATTACTTATTTTAGACAATAGATACTTTTATTTCATTTGCTCTTCTATTCTTTCTCTGCGTCTCGGCGTCTCTGCGCGAGATCATGTGTTTTGAGATTCCCGCTATGCGTATTCGCAACATCCTGATCGGCCTCGTCATCAGCCTCTCCCTGTATGGGGCCTATTTTTTCGACTTGGTTCGAAAGGAATACCGGGTACTCCTGGAGAGACAGGAGGCCCTGGAATCCCTGAAGCTCCTGGGCGTGCCGGGTTCCGCCTTTTTAAACGACGTGGGCACCCTGTTTCTCTTCAAGAGTTCGCTGTTCTTCCTGGCCCTTCTGGGCCTGCTCCTCACCGTGGCCCTGCTCTTCTCCCTCTGCTTCCGGTCCTCCTGGCAGCGCGCCCTCTTTTTCCTGATCCTGGTCGCCGGGATCTCATGGATCACCCATGAAGACCGGATCCGGTTTTCGTTTCCCTTTGTGACGGCCCTCTCGTGCGGGGCGTTTTTCTTCACCACACTCGGGATCCGGATTCAAGCCACGTGGAAAGACCTGATGGTCCTGGTCGTCCTCGGGGTCGTGGTCTCCTCGGCCCTGTATGTCGGTGCCCAATACCAATTCTTTATCAAGACAAGGGACCGGGTCCTGTTCGACTCGTCTGCGGGGGCCCGTGTGGTCTCCTACTACTACGCTTACACCCCCCTGGCCGCGGCCGTGATCTCTCCGGCCCAAGGCGTCTACGAGGGTCTGGTCTACTGGGACGAATTCAAGACGCCCTTTCACCACCTCGGGAAAGGGTTGGTCCTGAGCGGAGAGCCCTCGGTGAAACACGGGGCGGATTTTATCGTCACCATGGATAACGGACAGGCGGTCATGGAGAACCGGTACGGGGAACGCGCCGAAATCCCCTCACCCGGCCCGGATTCCATCCGAGCCGCCGCCGATTCCCTGTTCACCATGCGCGGGTTCAAGAAGCTGAACAGGGTTGCGCTCTACGCCTTTCCCGCGGGACTGCTGATGGCGCCCTTCTTCCTCCTCAGGCTGGCGACCCGAAGCCGAAGGGCCTTTGGAATCATGGGAGGAGTTGTGGGTCTCGGCCTGCTGATCTTCATCGGCGTAATGAGCCTCACGGGCGCGAGCCGGGCCCGCCCCACACCGGCCGAGGCCTTGCACGGCAAAAACGCCTCTCTCGGCCTGGCGTACGAACTCGATGCCCAGCGCACGGTCCCTGCAGAATACGTCCCTGCGGTACTGGAATGGGGACGGTCCGAATCCATCGCGCTTCGCTACTGGGGAGCAAAACTTCTGGGATACGTGCCGGCCGACCCGGAATACCGGAGCCGACTCGACGAACTCCTGAACGACCCCTCCCCCAACGTTCGCTATGCCGCGGCCCTCTCCCTGTATCACATGCTTCGAGTCGCGAGTTTCAACACCCTGCTTCCCCACCTCCTCAATGACCCCAACTGGTATGTGAGATGCGTCATCTTTTCCGCGTTTCTGAGGTCTGGCACGATCCCGCACCACGACTAGGGCAGGCCGCGTCCCTGGTTGCGGTCGTGGTCCTGCTGGAGGCGACGGCGTTCGCTGTGCGGAAAGGATGGGGCCTGGATCCGTTCCTGGTGCTGGGGACGGCCCGGGGCATCGAAGGAATCCTGCTTCTCATCCTGGGCCCGTGGTCCTTGAGGGGCCCTGACTGCCGAGCGGCCGCAGGGAAGAGCCTCGGATCGGCCTTGGCCATCGCCGCATGCGGTCTGGCGTTTCTAGGGATCTGGAAGGGCCTGGTTTCCTTTCCCCCGCCCGGTCTGCCCGGCCGGCCCCATCCGCCCCCAGCGGGCTGGGGCGTATTTCTCTTCACGACCTGTATCGCCTCCCCCGTGGCCGAGGAACTCGTATTTCGCGGGCTCCTCTATCGGGGCCTGCGCCTCCGCTGCTCCCTCCCGATAAGCATGGTTCTCGTCTCTCTTGGATTTGCCGGGCTTCATGTGATCTTTGGCGGGCCTTTTCTCGTACCTCTGGCCGGCAGCATGCTGTTCTGCGCAGTGTACGAAAAGGAAAAGATCTTCGTGGCCCCCGTACTTCTCCACGTATTGGGTAATGGAATCCTGTTTCTTTCTCCTTTCATGTTTTAGACTGAGTTCGGAACCATCCCATCCGGATCGCAGGTTTCTCACATTTTTCTTGCCTTCCACGTGATCCGGTAATAAATTGATTTGTTTAGAAAGGGAGCGCCATTCATTGCATGTGGGGATGTAGCTCAGCTGGGAGAGCGGTACGTTCGCAACGTACAGGTCGTGGGTTCGAATCCCATCATCTCCACCATGTGCATCAACCAAAGGGAGTCCCGACCCACCGCTCGCGAATGTCTCACCCCCCTTGGGCGCGACCCGCGCCAACCGCCTTCTGCTTCCGGAGTCCCGAACCATGAAACGAACGGCCATCATCGAACGAAAGACGCGGGAAACGGACATTCGGTTGACACTGGACCTGGACGGCCGGGGTGAGAGTCGCGTGGACACCGGCATCCCCTTCATGGACCATATGCTCCGCCTGATGTCGGCCCATGGGTTTCTGGATCTGGACCTGACGGCCCGGGGCGATACGGAGATCGACGATCACCACACGGTGGAGGACCTCGGTATCTGCCTGGGGACGGCGCTGAGCCAGGCACTGAAAGACAAGGCGGGCATTCGGAGGTATGGGGACGCCCTCATCCCCATGGACGAAGCCCTGGCCAGAGTGGTCCTGGATATCTGCAACCGGCCGTTTCTCAAATACCGCGTGGAACTGCCCGCAACCAGGGCCGGGGTCTTCGACGTGGGACTGCTCCTGGAATTTTTCAGGGCGGTCACGGTTCACTCCGGAATAACCCTGCACATCGATCTCCTGGAAGGCCGGGATGCACATCATTGTGCAGAGGCCGTTTTCAAGGCCTTTGGGAGGGCACTGGACCAGGCGACTCGAGCGGATGATCGTCTGAAAGGGGCCCCCCTGACCACCAAGGGGATTCTGTGACGTTCTATGGAAATGTGCGGTCTCTGCCCCCGCATTACGAGGGAGAAAACCAGATGCTCCTGTTGAAAAAAGCCCGCCTGTCAAATCGAAACCCGGCCTGGATCCTTCTCGTGATCTGCCTGGGCCTGTGTGTAGGATGCGCACCAAGCCGCCCTTCGACCCGGCCCACCAATCCCCTGCCCGCGGACCTGGGCAAGGTCGTTGTCGTGGGATTCCGCTCCGCCCAGGAGAAGGGGTCGTCCCCCGACGTGATTCGAAGTACCATTTCCGGCGACGCCTTTACGGCCCAGGCTGTCCCCAAGGCCGACATCCAGCTCCTGACGGAGAGCCTGTTCCAACGGCTTGTGAATTCCGGCCTTCACGATCTGGTCTCCCCATCCCAGGCACGAGGAGTCTATGCGAACCTGGTTTCCTCTCGAACCATACTGAGCGAAATCGAAATCCTGACGGGAATCGGGAAAGCCTTTTCCGCGGACGCCGTCCTGGCCGGTTATGTCTACCGTTGGAAGGAACGGGAGGGACAGGATTACGCAGTCAGAAGCGCAGCCTCTGTCGCTTATGACCTCTACCTGATCTTCCCTGAAGACGGTCGGGTCCTCTGGAAGGGGCAATTCGACATGACCCAGCGATCCCTCAGCGAAAACCTGCTGGAAATGGACACCTTCCTTCGCGGCGGAGGCAAGTGGATGACCGCATCCCAACTGGCCGAAATGGGACTGGACCGCATGTTGGGGGACATGTCCCATACGGCCGAGCCGGTCGAGGAGAGATAGCGTGCTCGTCATTCCCGCAATCGATCTTCGCTCGGGCCGATGCGTGAGGCTGTGCCAGGGGGAACGATCCCGGGAAACCGTGTATTCCCATTCCCCGGAGGCCATGGCCATTACGTGGGTGAACCAGGGCGCCCGCCGGCTGCACGTGGTGGATTTGGACGGGGCCTTTGAAGGAAAGCCGCTCAACCGGGAGGCCATTCGCAGCATCGTCCGCGCCGTCACCATTCCCATCCAGTTGGGCGGCGGGATCCGGACCATGGACGCCATCGAATCCACCCTTCAACTCGGCGTGGAGAGCGTCATCCTCGGGACTTCCGCTATTCGCGATCCAGCCCTGGTGGCCCGAGCCTGCACGGCCTTTCCGGGCCGAATTCTGGTGGGAATCGATGCCCGGGGAGAGAGCGTGGCCGTTCAGGGATGGACTGAAGAGACCACCGTGACGCCCTTGACCGTGGCGAGGCAGTGCGAGGAACTCGGGGTCTCGGCGATCATTTACACAGACATCCATCGTGACGGCATGAGCACGGGGCCCAACGTGGAGGGCACCGGTGCACTAGCCCGTTCGGTAGGTATCCCGGTCATTGCATCGGGAGGGATCTCCAGCATTCAGGACGTGGCCCGCATCACCGAAATCGAGTCGGACGGCGTCATCGGCATGATCACAGGCCGGGCCCTCTACCAGGGAACCCTGGATCTCGCCGAGGCCATTCGGGTCGCCTCGAGCGGTCACGCCGCTTCCATCTCCGCCCGTGAGCCCGGTAAGGAAGGGACGTGACCCCATTCTTTTGACGGTCTTGCAACAACCCGCTCAAGCGCCACGAGTAAGGCTATAACATGTTGGGATTACAGAGATATATAACGTGGTCCCAAGCTTTTTGCGACTCCATCATTCTTTTTTCTTGACATGCCTCTTAATATTTTTATACTAAAGGTTTACCATTTTGGCATGACGCGTTCGACTTCCATGGGCCTGTTCAAGGGTATCATTCAATCCCGGCCCGCGTAGCGGGACCCTGCCGGGGAAGGTTCCACGGGCCGGATCCATGGGCATCCACCCAGGCCTGCCAATGCTCTCGAATCGAGGAAACCGCTCCCCCTGTCGGCTGAATTCCACCGGGAACGCGCCACTGTCCCTGCGTTCACATGCACCTGAACCGCTCGGTTGAAGGGCTTCTCATGGAATTTTCCCCATCGGCGAAGGACGATGTCAAGCAGGCCGCCGATATTGTCGAGGTCATCAGCCGGTTTGTGCAATTGAAAAAGGCCGGGCAGAATTATCACGGCCTTTGTCCATTCCATTCGGAAAAAGACCCGTCCTTCACGGTGAGCCCTTCGAAGCAGATGTTCCACTGCTTCGGATGCAAAAAGGGCGGCGATGTGTTCGACTTCTGGATGAATTACCACAATGTCTCCTTTCCTCAGGCCCTTCGGGACCTGGCCGGTCTCTATCATGTATCGCTTCCCGAGCCGACCCGGAGCCCCGCCGAGGAAAAAAGACTTGAACTTCGCGAATCTCTGTTTAACTTAAATCGTCTGGCTGCCGACTTCTATCATCGAGTCTTGACAGCCTCTGCGGACGGCGATGCGGGAAGGACCTACATGCAAAGCCGCGGAATCGACCAGGAGACCGCGGCCGTCTTTTCACTTGGGTACGCTCCCGACCGTTGGGACGGGCTGAGCCGGTATCTTCAGAACCGTAACTCGGACATGGAACAGGCGGTTCAGGCCGGGCTGGTCATTCCCAGGAAACAGAGGGGCTGGTATGATCGGTTTCGGGGCCGGCTGATTTTTCCCATTTTCACGGCGACCAGGCGCATTGCAGGCTTTGGAGCCAGGGTCCTGGACCACAGCCTGCCCAAGTACCTGAACACGCCTGAGACACCGATTTTCCGAAAGGGAGAGATCCTCTACGGGCTCCACGCTGCGGGCCCGGCCGTGCGTCAAAGCCGAAGGGCCGTGGTTGTAGAGGGGTACACGGACGTCATCTCCCTTCACCGGCATGGATGTACCGAGGCCGTTGCCACCTTGGGTACGGCCTTGACACGGGACCACATTCGTACGCTCAAGGGATATGCCGGTGATGTGGTGGTTGTGTTCGATTCGGACGAGGCGGGAAGGACGGCGGCCCTGAAAAGCCTTCCCTTTTTTCTCGCCGAAGGGGTGGCCTCCCGCGTCCTCATCCTTCCGGACGGGGAAGACCCGGACAGCTTCGTCCGACGCCATGGCCTGGAAAAATTCAAGCAGGCCCTGGAACAGGCCGCACCCATGTTCGATTATTTCATCGATGTCAACCTGAGTTCGGCGGGAGAAGGCATCGAGGCCAAGGTGAAGGCCGCACGGGACATCCTCTCTGCCCTGGCCGCGCTGAAGGATCGGGCTGTGAGCGCCCTCTACGTGAAACGACTGGCGGATCGGACCGGAATCCCGGAGCCCATCGTCCTTCAGGAACTGAGCCGTGCGGGTGCCGCCGGGCCGCCCGACCCGGTGCATCGCGGTGAAGCCTCGGACCGTGATTCCGCACCCAAGCCGACCGTGGATGAACTGACGCTGCTGCATCTCGTGGCTCACTATCCCTCGGCGGCTACCGGCCTGATCGAAACGGACTGGGAAACCATCGTCTCGAACCCGTCGGTGAAACGGATCTTCCAGGCGGCCCGCCGTCTGATCCTGGGCCGGGTCGAATTGGCACATGAACGACTGGAGGAAGGCCTGAACGGGTCGGCTTTGACTCTCTTTCGCGCCATTTGCGTATCGCCGCCCTTCTGCCGACCCGAGGCGGTGGAAGAGACGGTCCGTGAATTCTTGAAACGGATCGACCACGAACGATCCAAAGGCATTCTGGAGGCCGCCCGGCAGGGAGACCTTGAAGAAGCAAACCGGCTTCTGCAGAGAAAGGGCCGGCGCGAAGGCCGGGAATCCGCAACATAAAGGCGGGCTCCCCTGCACAGGCACGGCCGGGGCCGTCCGCCGCCTTTTCTCGGCCCTTTTTTCAGGAACACTCAACCGGTGAGAGGTCTTCGGGACGATTTGGACGGCCTGGACGACCCTTTCCGAACCGATAGAAAAAACAAAAGACGCGCAGGAGGGAAAGGCATGAGCAGCAGTTCCGATATGGTGAACCTGAAACGGCTGATCGACATCGGCAAAGACAAGGGCTACATCACATATGAGGAGCTTAACGACGACCTTTCCGATGAGATTACATCCTCAGAGTACATTGATGACCTCATGATGATGTTTGAGGAACTGGACATCATGGTCATTGATGAAGCGGCCAAGGAAAAAATAGAAAAGAGCAACAAACTCAAGGAAAAAGAAGAGAAAGTTCAAGATAAAAGCCCCTTCAGACAGGAACCGTCCGAGAGCGGGAGCAAGGTATCGGACCCGGTCAAAATGTACCTGAAGGAAATGGGGTGCATCTCTCTGCTCACCCGTGAGGGTGAAGTGGAGATCGCCAAGAGAATCGAGGCCGGTGAACTGGAGGCCCTCAACGCATTCCTCAAGTGCCGGATCGGCATTGAATACATCATCAACCTGGGGTCCAAACTGAAGCGAGGCGAAGTCAAAATCAAGGATGTCATCAATGACCTCGACGATGAAGACAGCCAGGCCCAGACCGGTGAAAAGCGGGAATCCTTCATCCTCCTGATCGATGAGATCAAGTCCCGTTACGAGGAATGCTGCGAACTCAAGAGCGAGGCCCAGAAAAAAAAGTGCCTGGCGGCCAAGAAAAAGAAACTCATGGCCAAAGCCGACAAAAACCACAAACGGATCGTTGAGTTGATCAATTCATTCAAGCTGGAAAAACGACAACTGGACCGCATGGTGGAACGCCTTCGAGAGACGGTGGCCGCCATTGACGATGCGGAAAAGGACATCGCCGAATGCATGGTCATGGCCGGGGGAAAACCGATATCCTACTTGAACAAGTGTTTTCGCCAGATCCCGAAAACAGCCAAAGACGATCAGAAAGTCACCCCGCTGAAGCTTCGCAAGGATGAACTCCTCGAGATGAAACTGAAGGTCGAGCAATCCAAGAAAACGCTCGATGACGTCCGGTCCAAGACCAATATGACGCCCAAGGAACTGAAGAATACCCTCTACAAGGTAGAAGAATGCCTCAAGAAATCGAAAGAAGCCAAGAGCGAGTTGATTGAAGCCAATCTCAGGCTGGTGGTGAGCATCGCCAAGAAGTACACGAACCGGGGGCTCCAGTTCCTGGACTTGATTCAGGAAGGAAACATCGGCTTGATGAAGGCCGTAGACAAGTTCGAATACCAGCGGGGGTATAAATTCAGCACCTATGCCACGTGGTGGATCCGGCAGGCCATCACCCGGGCCATTGCCGACCAGGCACGAACCATTCGAATTCCGGTGCATATGATCGAGACCATCAATAAGCTGATCCGCACCTCCCGCTACCTGGTCCAGGAACACGGCCGGGAGCCCACGCCCGAAGAGATCGCTGAAAAAATGGAGTTTCCCCTGGAAAAGGTTCGGAAAGTCCTGAAGATCGCCAAGGAACCCATCTCTCTGGAGACGCCCATCGGAGAAGAGGAGGACAGCCACCTGGGCGATTTCATCGAGGACAAAAAAATCATGTCCCCTTCGGAGGCCGTTGCCAACCACAACCTGGGAGAACAGACCCGGCGTGTGCTCACCACCCTGACCCCCCGGGAGGAAAAGGTCCTGCGCATGCGCTTCGGCATCGGGGAAAAGTCCGATCACACGCTCGAAGAGGTGGGCCGGGATTTCAACGTGACCCGGGAGCGGATCCGTCAGATCGAGGCCAAGGCCCTTCGAAAACTTCGACATCCGAGCCGGGCCAAGAAACTGAAAGGGTTTCAGGAGTACTGAACCACGCCCTTTTTTGCGGTAACCGATACGTACCCCGACACCGGAAGGATTTTCCCTTGACAAGTCCATGGTCTCTCTGCATTTAATGAAATGTTGCAGCCGGTTGCTCCCCAAGGGGGCGTCGGCCGGCAACAGGGGGCCGGAAACGGGACAAGGGATATCCGACATCCCGGGACCCCGGGGAATCCGAAAGGACCTGCGCCTTTTCAGCGCGTGACGGAGCAGGCCCGTACCAAAGGGGGCCCATAGCTCAGCTGGAAGAGCCACCGGCTCATAACCGGTAGGTCCCTGGTTCGAACCCAGGTGGGCCCACCAAGAATTGGTCGTATGCCTTATGGAGGACATCGCAGGCTGCTTCAATATGGAATCGTCGGGCCGAAAACCGACTTGGGGCGCACCATCCAGGATGCGCCCTTTCCTTTTTGCCGAAGCACCTGTCCATCGGCCTTCCCGGGCGTGCAGCCCGGCCCGGCTCCTCCGGATCGGCTCGGTCTTGAAGCAGGACCGCCGGCGTTCTGCTGGAACTACGTGGAAAAGACCCCTATGACAGCCACCCACAGAAGGCCCGTCCATGCCTGAAGGGAGCAAAATGGCCGTTCTCCTGGAACACATCCTGGCTGTCCTTGAAGAGCTGGCGCCATGCCGGCTTTGTGAATCCTGGGACAATTCCGGGCTTCAGTTGGGATCCCGTGGAACCCCCATACACAAAATCCTGGTCTCCCTGGACCCGACCCTGGCGGCGGTCCGAAAGGCGGCCCAGAGCGGTGCGCAGCTCCTTCTCACCCACCATCCCCTCATCTTCAAGCCTGTCTCGTGCCTGGACCCCGACCTCCACCCCGGCGACGTCCTTCACGAGGCCATTCGCCGGGGAATCGCCATCGTCGCCGCTCATACGAACCTGGATTCTGCGCGGGGAGGACTCAACGATCTTCTCGCCGGTCTCTTTGGTCTTGGCGACGTGGAGGTCCTTGAAGAAAAAGGCGGTTCCCGCGGGCCTGGGGAAGGCCTGGGCAGGATCGGGGTCCTGCCTGAACGTGTCACCCTTCCCGCCCTGGTTCTCGAAGTGAAGAGGGTGTTTGAAGTCCTTGCGGCCGGAGTGATCGGATCGTCGAATCTCCGGATCCGCCGGGTGGCCGTGGTGGGGGGGGCCGGCGGGAGCATGATCCCGGCAGCCTCGCGCCGAGGAGCTGAAGTCCTGATCACAGGAGATGTCGGTCACCATCACGCCCTTGACGCCCTCCTTAGGGGCGTTGCGGTCATCGATGCCGGCCACTTTTACACGGAAAAGGCGGCCATGAAGTGTTTTTGCGTTGTCTTGAAATCCCGACTGGATATGGAGGTCGGGAAACGCATCGAGGTGGAGTTTCTTCAGGAGGAAACAGCCCCCATGCGAATCGAATAACCGGAACCACACCCGGATCCGGGCCGCACGGAGAACAAGGCCCGGAATTCCTTGGGATCGTGCAGCTCCGAACCAAAGGGGAATCACGTTGAAGGAAAAAATCAGGGTACTCATCGAACTTCAAAACTGCGACAACCGGATTCGAGAGATAGAAAAAAAGAAGGGCTTGGGCCCTGCAAAAATCCAGGCCTTGGCCGAAGAACTGGAGACCGTCTCCATCGGCTTCCAGGAAGACGAAGAGCGGCTGGAGGCCATTCAAAAGGAACGGCGGTCCATTGAACAAGAAGTCGAGGATATGGAAAACAAGCTTGTCAAGGGGAATGAAAAACTCTCCAACATCAAGTCAAACAAGGAGTACAGTGCCGCCCTCAAGGAAATCGAGCAACTCAAGAAAAAACGAGGGCAATTGGAAGATCGGCTTCTTCAGCAGATGGAGGAACTGGAGCAACTGACTGCGGCCTGCAAGGCCAACCAGGCCCGGATGAAGGACCTTCAGGACCGGTTCGCCCGGGACAAAGAGGAGGTCCGGACGGAGATCGAGGCCCTCGACAAGGATCTGAAGGCCATGGATAAGGAGAGAGCCGCTATTACCCGCAAGGTGGAGCCCGAGTTCCTGAGCCAGTACCAACTCGTGCGGGCACGGATCGGCCACATGGCTGTCAGCCCGGTGATCGGGGGCGTATGTAAGACCTGCAACATGGGAATTCCGCCCCAGATGTTCAACGAATTGATGAGGTGTCTCGAACTCACGAGTTGCCCGCACTGCAACCGAATCATCTATTGGGGAGACGACGAGCGTTTCAGGGATTTGACAAATCACTGAGTCGGGTTAATATAATAGAGGCGCACGGGGCCTCGGCGTATGCTGGAGCAGGACAGGCGGCCGCTGTCCCGCATCATGGCGGGAGGGAGGAAAGTCCGGGCTCCACAGGACAGGGTGCTGGGCAACTCCCAGTCCCGGCAACGGGAAGGAAAGTGCAACAGAAAGCAAACCGCCTTGAAGAATGCATGGCATTCTCCAGGGTAAGGGTGAAACGGTGAGGTAAGAGCCCACCAGTCCCGCCGGTGACGGCGGGAGCTAGGCAAACCCCGCCCGGAGCAAGACCGAATAGGGGAACGTTCGAGGGTGGTCCGCCCGAGTTCCCGGGTAGGTCGCTCGACCCCGATGGTAACATCGGGGCTAGATGAATGGTCGCACTCCTTCGGCCGTGTCCCGTGCACACATTGAAGGAGCACAGAACCCGGCTTATGACCTGCTTCAGCATGCGCCCTTCACCATCATCCTCCAGCGGCTCGGCCGCTCCTCCGACGCGTTCCGGGTCCTCCCTGTCCGATGATCTTATGGCCCTCGTTCGGGACCAGGATTTGGTCATCGTCCTCGGCGCCGGTCGTTTCGGCGCCCGCGCCGTGCGCATTCTCTCGCGGCAACCAGACCGAACCCTGTGGGTGGTGGATCGGGAGGAAGAACGCCTTCTCCCGACAGAAGAGCTTCCGGTCCGTCGGATCCATGAGGACGGCATTGATTTTCTGGTCTCGTGGATCGACCGGTTGCCCCCCGAGACCATGATCGTTCCGGCCATTCCGATTCACGTGGCCGCCGAGTGGCTATATCGAACGATCCGAGCCACGCGCCAGGCCCGGATCGTTCCGGTCCCCGAGGACGTAAGGCCCTTCCTGCCCCACACCTGGGTCACGGAGAACGGCTCGCTCCTCATCAGCTATGCCGATTTTCTCTGTCCCGAGGACTGTCCCGAACCGGAAGACGGCTGCACCGTGACCGGCGAAATCCGGACCCCTCTATATGAGGTCATGGCCGACCTGAACGTGCCGGGTTTTTCCGTCCATGTGATTCAAAGCCACCAGCTCGCACCCGGGCTCGGGGGATATCGCGTAGCGGACCTGCGGGAGCTTGAGGCACGGGTCCTCGATTCCCCTGCGGTGACTTGGCTCATCGGGACGGCCTGCCGATGCCACGGCACGATGACGGGGATGGAGATGACCGGGGGGGCCTCAAAGTCGGTGAGCTGATAAGCTGGTGAGCTGATAAGGGATGTAGGTGTTAAGGTGTTGAGGTATTGAGGGAAGACGAGGGCAACACCCCCCTGTCTTTGCGAATCATGACCCACGGCCCTTTTCCGTCATGGCCCTTACGCCCTTTTCACCAACACGCCTCACGAACACGCCTTACGGCCCTTTTCACGAACACGAACCACGGATCTGATCCACAGATCACCGACACTGTCACCTGCACCATCAGTTGCACCGTCACCCGCACATTTTTTTCGGAAGTAAGGAGAACCCATGTTTGTTCTGTCGAATTTTCTGGTGGCCGTGGCCAAGATCCTGGACATCGCCCTGACCCTGTACATGTGGATCATCATCGGCCGCGCCGTCATCTCCTGGGTCAACCCGGACCCCTATAATCCCATCGTCCGGTTCCTGCATGCCGTCACCGAACCCGTGCTTTTCGCCATCCGCAGGCGTCTGCCGCTCTTTTTCGGCGGTATCGATTTTTCGCCGATCCTGGTGATCCTGGCCATCATCTTTCTACAGAGCTTTCTGGTTCAGACCCTCATTCAGATGGCCCGGCAACTCGCTTGATCGAACAGGCCGACCCGAGATTCCCATGCAGAAAACCGAAGACAGGGCCGCACGGCCTTCGAAGGCCGTCATCCACATTCGACTGACGCCCCGGTCCTCCAGAAACGAGGTGCTCGGCCTGAGAGACGGCGTCTTCCGCATCAAGCTCACGGCACCGCCCGTGGACGGGAAGGCCAACCAGGCCCTGATCGCCTTCCTCTCCAAGGCACTGCATGTTCCCAAGGGAAACGTGATGCTGGTATCCGGCGAGACGTCCCGGGACAAGATCGTTCGGATTCACGGCCTGACCGGAGAAGAGGTGGAACGGGTGCTGGAACCGGGCGGATGAATCGGCTTTACAGGCCGTGATGCGTGAAGAAAGGCCGTGATTCGTGTTCTTGGATCGTGTTCGGTACTTCCGTCCGGATCAACTCAACTGCTCAATGTTTGAAATGTTGATCAGCCACTCTCTCCCTGACCACCCCCACCCTGTCCCTCCCCCGTCAAGGTGGAGGGAACCTTGGTGCGAAGCCCCGTGCCGAAATCTGGATTCCCCATCGAGAGTTGGGATTCTGTCCCTATCTTCTCTCAACACCTGATCACCTCAACACCTTTCCCCTGAATTCTTTTGCTTACCAGCTCATCAGCTCACCAGCTCCCATCTACTCCCGAAACTGGATATCATGCAACTGCCGGAACCGGCCGTTGGCGGCAAGCAGGGCCTCCTGGGTACCGGACTCGACGATCCTTCCCCTCTCCAACACGAAAATGTTATCGGCCTTTCGAATGGTGCTGAGCCGATGGGCCACTACCAGGATGGTAGGGCCGCCGCGAAGCCGTTCCAGACTGTCCTGGACCGCCCGCTCGCTCTCCGCATCCAGCGCAGACGCGGCCTCGTCCAGAATGAGGATCGCCGGTTCCGCGAGAATGGCCCTGGCAATGGCAATACGCTGTCGCTGCCCTCCCGACAGAAGGCTCCCCCGATCTCCCACCAGGGTGTCATACCCCTGCCCCTGCTCCAGGATGAAGCCGTGGGCGTGGGCCTTTCGGGCCGCAGCCTCCACCTCGGCCATGGAGGCATCCGGCCGGGCGTAACGGATGTTGTTGGCGATGGTGTCGTGAAAAAGGAGGACCTCCTGACTGACAATCCCGATCCGCCGGCGGAGAGACTCCAGAGTGACGTTCCGAATATCCATGCCATCGATGCGGATCGTCCCCGCCGTGACGTCGTAGAAGCGTGGCACGAGATCGAGAAGCGTGCTCTTGCCGGCGCCGGTGGAACCCACGAAGGCCGCCATCTCTCCGGCGCTGACGCGAAAAGAGACCTCCGACAGGACCGGGGAGGATGCGTGGTACGCAAAGGAGACCCGGTCGAACTCCAGGGAATCCCTGTGCCCGGGAAGAGTCATGGCCCCCGGTTCGTCGGCAATCTCCGGGACGGTCTTCATGATGCTGAAGACCCGCTCCGTGGCCCCCTGCAGGGTCCGAAGCTCGTTGTTCACCCGGGCCAGGTTCTTGATCGGGGAGTAGACCCTGGAAAAGGCGTAGATCATGGACATCAACTCCCCCAGGGTGTGGTCGAAATAGATCTTGCCCACCACGAGGACGCCGGGCAGGACGAGAAAAACGGTGGAGTCCATCATGGGGCCGAGCCCTAGAAACCACCGGTTCCAGCGCATGACCTTTCGATAGAGTTCGTGGGCCAGGGCCTCGAACTTGTGAGACTCGCGCTCCTCGGTGCAGGCGGCCTGCACGACCTTGAGGCAGAGCAGGGTCTCCTGATAGGCGGATGTTACCCGGGATATCTCGTCCTGGACCTGGGATGAGTGTTTCTTCACCTTGCGTCCGAAGAGCCGGATCAGCCCCACGATCGCGGGGCCGGCAACAAACACGAACAGTGTGAGCTGCCAGTTCATGAAAACGAGATATCCCATGAACACGATGGCGGTCAGCGGGTGCTGGACCAGTCCGATCAGGATGTTGGCGATCCGCTCCTGCATCACGGTCACGTCCGCGGTGGACCGGGAGATGAGTTCCCCGACCTTGTGGCGATGGTAGAACCCCATGGGCAGGACAACGAACCGCCGGAACAGATCGACCCGAATGGAGCGAATGGCCCGGTTGGAAAAGGCCGCCGCCGCGAGCTGGCTCAGGTACATGGTGAGGGACTTCAACAGAACCGAGACAAAGGCCACGACGGTCAGTATGAAGAGAAGGCGATTCGGGGAGACCTGGTCGATGATGACGCGCTCCGTCTTTTTCAGGGAAAACACCGACCCGTCAAAGGTAATCCAGGGGACTTTCCAGGTCACCGGATCGGTTCCGGTCTTCATCCCCTCGTCCACAAAGGGCTGGAGAAGATAGGCCGGCACCACCACGAAAACGGCGGAGGCCGCAGTCAAGGCGACAGCCACGGCGACCAGGCCCTTGTGGGCCCGCACATAGTGGGCGATATCCGTTCCTAGAATCCGCTCAAGCATACAGAAGCACTTTCGGATAACAGAAAAAATTCACCACGAAGATGGACGATATGGAAAAAAGCCAGGAAAGGCCGCCTTATCTCAAGATAGTTAACATCACCACGAAGGCCACGAAGAAAAACCTGACAAAGATGAATCAAAGAACAAACCTTCGAATACACTTTTTCAATTGCAGGACATTGAAATTGATCAGCAGCCCAACCGGGATCCGGGTCAGCTTCATATAGGTCAACAATTGAGCTTCGTGTATCCGTTGAATCCTGTCAACGCTTTTGAGTTCAATAATTTTCAAATCCCATTTTTCTTCGTGGTCTTCGTGGTCTTCATGGTTCATGTGATTCAAAAAAAAGCGATCCTCGGCCTGTACAGCCCGGGATCGCCCTTTATTATCCCATGATCAAGGGAGATTCGCCCGCTTTCTACACCGCCCCAATCAGTCTGGAGATCACGAGACGCTGGACCTCGGACGTGCCCTCGCCGATCTCCAGAAGCTTCTGATCCCGGTAGAACCGCTCCACGTCATACTCCTTCATGAGCCCGTATCCGCCATGGAGCTGCACCGCGTGGTTGGCGCAACGGTACATCACTTCCGAGCAATTCAGCTTGGCCATGGCCGCCTCCTTGCCAAAGGGCTTCTCGTTGTCCCTGAGCCAGCAGGCCTTGTATAGCAGGAGCCGGGCACACTCGATTTCCAGGGCCATGTCCGCCAGCTTGAAGGCGTTGACCTGGAAGGTGGATATGGGGCGGCCGAACTGCTCCCTCTCCCGGCTGTACTTGAGGGCCAGGTCAAAACACCCCTGGGCCCCGCCCAGGCCCATGGCCCCGATGGATAGACGGCCTCCGTCCAGGGTGGCCAGCATCTGATGAAAGCCGTGGCCTCGCGTTCCCAGCAGGTTTTCCTTGGGGACCCGGCAATCGTCAAAGTACAGCTCACTCGTGTTGGAGGCCCGCCACATCATCTTTCCGTGCATCTCCCGGGCCTCGAATCCCGGCGTGCCCGACTCCACCAGGATGCAGGAGAGTTCCGGCCGTCCGTCGTCACGCGTACCGGTGCGGGCCAGGACCGTCACGCCCGTGGTGATATCCGTGGCGGCGTTCGTGATGAAGATCTTGCTCCCGTTGATGACCCACTCGTCGCCGTCCAGGATCGCCGTGGTCTTGGAGTTCCCGGCGTCAGAGCCCGCATTGGGCTCGGTCAGCCCGAACCCCCAGAGGGCCTCGCCGCTGCACAGCCTGGGAAGGTATTTCCGTTTCTGCTCCTCACTGCCGAAATAGTACAGGGGGCCGATGCCCAGTGAATTCCCGGCGGCCACTGTGGCGGCGTGTGACCCGTCCACGCGGGCGATCTCCTCGGTGGCAATGATATAGGAGACATAATCCATGCCCTGACCACCGTACTCTTCCGATACGAACATGCCGAACAGCCCGAGTTCCCCCATCTTCTTCATAGTGTCATAGGAGAACTCTTCCTTCTCGTCCAGTTCCGCGGCCACAGGTTTGATCTCCGCCTCGGCAAACTGACGGACCGAGTTCCGAAGAATCTCCTGTTCCATCGAAAGACTGAAATCCATGGTCGCTCCTTCCGGTTTGATTCAGGGACGCATTGCAGATTCCGTTGCCATGACCCATTCGGGTCGGCTTGCACGGGCCTTTGGTTCCGTCAGTGGGCCAAGTCGCTTCAGGGTCCATCACGGTCCTGGTGCCGAGCCGTCATGTCCCGAGGTTCCCCCACGCGTCCCAGGGAGGCGGGAGCGAGTCATTCTTAAACGATAACAGGGGGTTGGCACACATATTCGGTCAAGACTATATCCGTGATCGCCCGAGAATGTCAAATGGAAAGTGGTCCGTTCCAGGAATCACCCTTCAGGATCGGGATAAAAAAAGGGGCGGATTCGGCGCCCCTTTTCATCACGCGAATCCGTTGTTGCAGCCGTCACTCCAGGACCATCCGCATGCGCTGCACCTCCACCTCCGCGTCCATTTTCGTACACAGGCCCTGCAATTCCCGTCGGGTCTCCTCGTTTTTTGCCTTGAACGAGACCAGGATTTCCTGAATCCCGTGTTTGCGAATGATCTTTTCCAGGTCGGCCCGACTGCCGAGCACCGGATACCCCATCACCTTGGTGCGGTGCTTACTCGGATTGTCGTCCAGAAACCCGACGATCACCAACCCCAGCGCGGGGTTGTTCTCGATCTCCCGGGCCGTCATCCTTCCACCCCTTCCGGCCCCGTAGATCAGGGTGGGCTTCCCGTGCTGCCTCCCTCTCTTCACGCCCTCGTCCACCAACCGGAACGAGAGTCTCGACAGGGAGACCAGCAGGAGCATCAGAACCCAGTAGATGATGAATACGGCCCGGGAAAAGCTCTCGAACCGATAGAGAAACAGGAGGATCAGCATGGCCATCACGGTCCCCACGGTGATGGCCTTGATGTAGTCGATGAGATCGCTCAATCCCGTGGCCTCCCAGATCCCCCGATACACCCCCAGGATGTAGAAGCAGAAGATCTGGCACGCCAGCACGATCGGAAGCGACTTGAGAAAATAGCGGAAATTCTCTCCGATCAGATAGTAGACCGGCCCTTCGAAACGGAGGAGATAGGCGGTGTAGTAGGCGCAGGATACCAGAATAAGGTCCAGGATGACCTCGAAGAGCCTCCTTCGATAGGTGAGTTGAATGACGATGGGAGTCACGGGTCCGAGCCCGTTTCCCGATAGGATGGAGCTTTCCTCGTAGACCTTGACGCGAGCCAGGTAAATCCAGAAAAAAGCGACAAAGAGGAGGTAAAGAAGGATAAGAACCAGGGTGGCCCCGATGCTCAGGGCGTTGACGGCAAGGGCGATGAGCCCTGAGACCACGGAAAACCCGTACAGGACCAGCACGGCCTTCCGTTCCGAAAGGCCGATGGCCACCAGCCGATGGGAGGAATGGTCCCTCCCTCCCTGGGAGATGGGCCGGCGGAACAGCTTGCGCATGAAGCTCACAAACCCGGTGTCCAGGATGGGAATGAACAGGATCAGGATGGGAATGGCCATGACGGACAGCAGATTCCCGGCGCTGAACCCCAGGCTCTCGCCCGGACTTCCGATGACCGTCATGCAGGCCATCATAAACCCGAGAAAGAGGCTTCCCGCGTCTCCCATGAAAATGGATGCCGGATTGAAGTTGTAGACCAGAAATCCCAGAAGGGATCCCAGGTAGACCGCGCAGAGGATCAGGACCGGTCCGGTCAGCGGGGTGAAACCCGGGTTCATGTATTGATTCAGGAACAGAAAGGTCCCGGCGATCAAGGCCACGCCCGCGGCCAGGCCGTCCATGTTGTCCAGGAGATTGAAGGCATTCGTTATTCCGACGACCCAGAGGATGGAGAGGAAGAGGTTGGCCGTCTTGGACATGGTCCACTCGAGGCGAAATCCGAACGTCATAAAAACGGAGATGATGATGATCTGGACCGCCAGTTTGTGCTGGGGCACCAGGTTGACGATGTCATCCACCAGGCCCAGGAGAAAGATCCCGGCGGCGCACAGGACGATGGGAAGAATGGGTTGCCCGTAAAACTCCCAACCGGCCCAGTAAACGGCCCCGAACCAGACCCCGACGGCGGCGGCGAAGATGGCCACCCCGCCCAGAAGGGCCGTCTCCTTCTTGTGCCAGCGCGTATCCCGCGGGACCGCGATCCGGCCCGTTGCCCGGGCCACCATTCGGACCACGGGCGTCAAGACCAGGGACAGGCTCAGGCTGGCCCCGAAAAAGATCAGGTAGTGATGTAGAGAAAGAGGGTCCATGATGTCAGCGTAACGCTATTTGCCGCTCCTTGTTCGATCCGGGCAAATCCTTTGGTATGTGTTTATGTGATTACGTGATTATGTGATCCCTATCGATCATGGGCTGGATCCGCGTCACATGATGTAGTTAGTGCCCATCCAGAAACTCTTCTGATGGGCACTGGCAAGTTTCCAATTCAGAAATGGAATATTTTGCGCAAGATCAAGGAAATCAAGGGATTACGCGGAGGCGTACTGGTGGAGTACACCGCACAAGGAATCCCGTAGATTGACGCAGAGATTGCGGAAAATAGCCATTTCTGGATGGAAACTAGTTATGTCACGAATCACGAACACGGATCAAGGCCCTTCCATCACTTCCCTATACAGGCCTTTGACATCGCTTACAAGCCTTTCCATGCCGAAGGTGGACAGGGCGTAGTCCCGGGCCCTTGTCGTCGAGGCGGCTATCCCCGGACCGCGATCCCGCAGGCAGGCCAGGGCATGGGCCAGGGCGAGATCGTCCCCGGACCGAATCAACAGGCCCCGTTCAGCCCGCTTGACACCGTTTCCCAGATCTTCTTCCACCCCGCCCAAGAGATCCGGGACCCCACCCACGGCCGTGGCCGCCACGGGCCGACCCGCCGCCATGGCCTCGATGAGACAGACAGGCGTCCCCTCGTTCAGGGAGGTCAGGGCCACCGCATTCAAGGCCCGGTACACCGGTGCCATTCGCCTGCGCCACCCTGCATAGATCACGTACTCGCTCAAGCCCTGTTTCCGTGTCTCCCGTTCCATTGCGGCGCGAAGCTCTCCATCGCCAACGATCACAAATCGGAATTCGGGAATCAGGCCCCGCTCCTTCAGCCTGGCTGCCGCGGCCAGGAGCATGCCGGGATGTTTCACCGGGGCAAGCCGTCCCACGAACCCCACCAGGAATGCATCCCCTGCATCTTCGCGGCTCAGAAGGTCCCGTCTCGCTGCGCGATCCTGTTCCGGTGTCCCGCCGGCAAATCCCGACAGGTCGAATCCCAGGCACACGACCCGTGCCTTTCGGGGAGGCACGATGCCATATCGCTCACAGATGTCGTTTTTCTGTGCCCGGCTGATCACCACAATGCGATCCGTGAACCACCCCAGAAAACGCTCAATACCGAGAAACACGCCCGTCTTGATTCGACCGAAATAACTGTGAAACACGTGACCGTGGAAGGTATGGACCAGCCGGACCCGCCATCCCCATGGATGGGACAGATTCCAGAGTATGCCGGCCGCGCGGCCGAGAGTCCCGGCCTTGGCCGTGTGTGTATGAATGATGTGGGGCCGAAAGCGGTGAATCACCCCCAGAATCCGATACAGGACCCGTATGTCCTTCAGCGGGGAGATCTCCCGGCCCAGACCCTCGATCCGCTGAGGGCGCACGCCCTGCTCCAGGGCCAGGTAGGACATGTCTCCCTCATGGGGTTCCACGTCCCCGCACACGAGGAGTGAACGGAACGGTCCTCGATCCAGTTCGCGTGTCAGGGAGACGGCCTGAATGGCCGGGCCGCCGATATTGAGCCGTGCAATAACCCGCAACACACGGACAGGACCAACCGGATTGCTGCCGTTTTTTTCGCCGTGTCTCACGCTACGCAGAATCCCTCCCGGCCCTTCGAATCATTCTTTCTCCCCGGAAAGCCGGTCCATGCCCAGGTCCAGCAGGCTCGGCACCATTTCCAGGCCGTCCACTGCATTCCGGACCGACCTCCTATGGCGCGCCAGGTGTATCCTCGGATAGAACAACCCGTCTGCAAGGAGGGTGTACAGGGCCCTGGCAGGCCATTGCACGGCCTCCTTCAGATCACGGGGAGGTTCCCGAAGCAGGGAGGTCAACCGCTCCCTCCGTTTCCGATCGGCCTCCAGGTTGCGGGTCAGGCACTTTCGCTCGCGCTCCCGAAGCAGGTCCTCCGGGATTGGGCGCGGAGGGACGTGAATCGACGCAAGCGGGTCCGGATAGAAGGGCCTGAACCACTCTGCGCACGTCTCGAAGACCCGCGCCTCCTCCGCCGTCAGCACGGGATCATAGAGGTCCATGGCCACCGGTTGAATGGTCGTCTTTCTCCACTTTCCCGAGTGGGCCTCGGCGGCCTTTCCGTGTCGGGACAGGGACTCCAGGCAGGGGTGAACGGAAAGGCCCAGCCGCCTCCAGACACGCTGTCTCTCTTCGGGGGAGACGGTGAAGTCCTCCAGCCGGGTCACCACCACCCTCGAGTCGTTTTTCCAACGGCCTGCGGCCTGAAAGGCCCGAAGGACCCGTGACAGCGCCAGGTGAAGAATCGTGGGCAGGCCCGGATGAGAACGCACTTTGTCCGGCGGCCGGTACCCCCGGCCCTTCTGCAGGAGATGCTCGACCCAGGCCAGATAGTTCTGGACCGGATGGCGGAGGAGCAGGAGAACGCGCACCCGGTCCCCGAGCGGGCCTGCGCCGGTCCCGGCCAGCATGTCGATTTGGCACCCCGGGCTGTGAAACAGGAAAGCGCGGTCCCCATGGCCGAACAGGCGACGGTTCACGGTGTCCAGGTACTCGGTCAGCCTCACGGGGTTCGGATCGCCCTGCTCGATGAATTGCCATATGGGGTATGAGACGGCCCTGCCGATCTCGGGCCGCACCAGGTAGTGTGAGGCCACGCGCTCGTCCACGAAACGTCCGGGCAGAGCCTGATTGTCCATGGAGGCCCCGACCAGTAAACGCAACCAGTCCCTCACCATGGGGAACTCGACTGGGAAGGCGTTGACCTCCGGATGCCCGTCCGCCAGCATCCCCGCCATATGGGTCCCGGAACGCCCGGCGCCCGTGATCCAGATGATTCTTGTTTTTTCCCGGTCAAAAGGCATGATCTTGGGAACGCGCGTCCTTCGGTCATCGACCGGAGGAACGACGAAAGGCCTCACCGTTCCACCAGGCTCACCAGGTAGATCCCCAGGAGGAGAAAGACCAGGTTCGCCAGCCAGGCTGCCAGGAGGGGAGGAAGCACGCCGGAAAGGCCCAGGGATCGAGAAAACCCGAAAAGGAGCATGTAGAGAAAACCGATCCCCATCCCGATGGATACGGAGAGAGGGGTCCTCACCCGGGTCTGAATCAGGGGAACCGGAATGCCGATGAGCATCATGATCAGGACGATGAAGGGAAAGGCGATCTTGATGTGCATACCCACGAGATACCGCGTGTTGTCGTATCCTTCGAGACTCACCTTGCGGGCATAGTCCCGAAGTTCCCAGTAGCTCATCTCCTCGGGTTGCTTCTCCGTCCGCACGAAGGTCTCCGGGGTCTCCGGAAGCTCCAGCCGCAGTGATGCGAACTCGGTCATGGCGAAGTCCCCGTCCTCCTGCCGGACCTGCTCGTACCCGTCCAGGACCACCCAGCCGTCCGCCTCCCAGTACCCCCGCCTGGCCACGATGCGTCGCTTGAGGCCGAAGGATTCATCGAAAAAATAGAGTGTGGGATGTTCCATCACCTTCGTCGCTGCGTCAAAGGACCAGATCCAGTAGATACGGTCCTGGCCCCGGTACCAGATATGATCGTGCCCGTAGTAGTATTTGCCCGGGTCCCGTTTGATCACCTCGAATGTCCAGATCTCGTTGGTTCGGGCGCTGGCATTCCGCACCACAATCTCGGAAAACACGAAAAGGCCTGCCGACAGAACCACGGCCACGATCACCAGACTCCGAAACACCCCGGCCAGGTTGACGCCACAGGCCTTGAGGGCGGTGATCTCCCGGCTTTTTCTCATCAACGAAAACAGGATGATGACTGAAATCAGCGTGGCCGACGGAAACATCTGGCCGATGATGAAAGGCGTCTTGTAAAAAAAATAGGCCGCCATCACGGAACGGGAGGCGCCGGACTCCATGAAGTTGTCGATTTTCTGAAGAAAATCTACGATCAGGTAGACGGCCACGAAGACCACGAGACAGACCACGAGGATCTTCAGGAATTCACGGACCAGGTATCTCGTCAGGAGCTTCACGGTCGGCACACCTTGCAGGGCTCATAGCCCGCCTGCAGGGCCTCATCCCGGGATTGAAAGGTGCGGCGGTTGTCTTGGGCCAACGCCTCCACACACCGGCAGCCCGGAAGGTGAAACCGCCCCTGTCGAATGTTCCCCACCCATTCCGCCGGGCATCCGCAATCCCTGTCCGTGGGGGTTTCATGGAGCGAAGCCGGCCCATCCATTGCCGCGGCGCACCCCCCACGGCCCGAAGGCCCTCCTCCCCATGCCCGTACCCAACGCATGAACGGTCCCTCCCATGCGAAAGGAAGGAGCTTCTCGTCCGCCACCCGGCGGAAGAGGTAGATGGAACTCACCAGAAGGAACAGATTGGGGAGCCACATCCCGATCAAGGGCGACAACTCCCCGGTCTCGCAAAGGCTTCGCGTCGCCATGAAAATCATGTAGTAGACGAGGAAGACCCCCATACCCGCGCCGATCCCGAAGGAAAACGTTCGCGCCCTCATGTGGGTCCCGAGGGGCACCCCGATCACGCAGAGAAAGAAGACGGCCACCGGAAGAGTCACCCGCTCCAGGAGTTCCACAAGGATCTCGTTCCGCTTTTTGGAGTTCCACGGCAGTCCTTCCAGCAGGTCCAGCATCTCCCCGGCGGACATCTCCTTGGGGGCCTTTCCCTCGGAGGCCAGGGACTCCATGATGTCTTCGAGACCCACCTTGAGATCGTAGTTCCGGAACTCCATGGTTTTCACGGGGCCCCGTCCCCGCTGCTCCATGAAGATCGACCCATGGACAAACCGGACCACGATGGCCCTCGCCTGGGGCTGCAGAAGGATCTGGCCTTCCTTCGCGATAATCGTGTAGATCATGTCGGGCTCCCGCTTGTCCACCACGAAGACGTCCCTCATGATGTGATTCCCCTCTTCGAGGTCGCTGATGTAGAATATGACGTCGTCAAAGGGCTGGCAGAAGACCCGCTCCTTCAACCCCACATCGGCCCGGGACTCCGCGATTTCCAGGACCATGTCCTTCATGGCCCGGTTTCCCCAGGGAAGCCCGGCAAAGGCCGTGACGCCGGCGACCAAAAAAGCCCCGAAGGCGAGGAGAAGCACCGGAGGCAGTACCTGGTAGAGACTGATGCCGGAGGACTTGAGGGCAATAATCTCATTGTCGCTGGACAGGCGGATAAAGGCGAGCAGGGAGGCCATGAGGCTCGCCGCCGGAAGGGCGAAAAAGATGATCCCGGGGATCAGAAAAAAAACGAGCCGAATCACCTGGCCGGCACTCACCCCCTGGTTCACCACGAGTTCGGTGATGCTCAGCATGCGCGTCCCGAGCATGATGAATCCGAACACCACCAGGCTCGATACGAAAACCGGGAGCATCTCGGTCAGAATATATTTTTGCAGGGTGATTTTCACAAGTTCACAGGGGAACGACTCACGTATTTGCTTCTTTATGTTTTCTCTGCGATCTCCGCGCCTCTGCGCGAGACAACCGGTTTTCAGAAATCCAACGACCCATCAAAACGCGATCTCCTCCTTCTTTCCCAACCGGTTCACGATGTAGCAGGCCGCCATCGCGCCGACCACCATCTCCACGATGATGCTGGTCTCGCTGTAATAGAAGCTGCTCACCAGGCGATGTTCGTACAGGGCCTTGAAGAGCAGGTCGGTCCCGATGGAACCGAGGACACCCACGGCCATGAAGGTGAACTTTCCCCCCTTGACCTTGCGTAGGGTGAACAGACTGAAGACCCTTCCGGTGATCAGCCCGATCAAAATGCCGCCCATGATGTGCATGACGCTCATAGGATTCTTCCTTCCATCCATCCCCATGCCCTGCTCGCGATTCGCAGCAGCGCTTTATGCCTTGCCCGACACCCTGTCGGCATGCGTTTCTTGAAGACCGCTCAGGATCGCCAGTAGAAACGCCGGCCCCGCATCGAGGACGTGGGTATCCAGCATCCCCGCCACGAAGAGGACCAGGGCGCCGGACAACATGAAGTACCCCACGGGATCTCCGCGATTGTACCAACCGTTCCGCAGCAGGACAAAGAAAAACCAGAAGAACACAGCCAGTCCGACGATCCCATAACTCACCGCCATGTGCAGGATATTGTTGTGGGGGTGATCCACACCAAACTCAGCCCCCGCTTCCAGAGTGGCATGGTGGAGGCCTCCGGTCCCGACCCCCGCAAGCGGGTTCTTTGAAACGACCTGGAGAGTCCAGTACCACATGTAGACCCGCTCCTCCGTATCCGAGTATTTTTTCCCGATGGCAGTCTCACGGTCCATGGTGAGGCGCATTCGAATATCCACCAGGGTGTCCTCCACCCGCTCCTGCACAAAGGGGGAGAGGCCCATGACCCCGATCAGGAGGAGGTAAAGAAAAGCGGCCACCACGAGATGCCGACCTCTGCACAGGTTGTACACCACCAAAGGAGAGAGCACCGCAAAGGTGACATACCCGGCGCGGCCCCGAATGATGAAGAGGTTGGCGATCAGGGCCAGCATGACCGCGAGCATGAAGACCGCCCGTTTCGGTTGAGTCGCCTTCCTGAAGTAGAAGGAGGCCGTGAGGATGCCCAGGATGAGCAGGACGGAGAGGGTGTTGTAGCCGCTGGCCAGGCCGAAGTACTTGCCCACCATCTTGGACGGCACCCACCCCGGGACCTGGAGGAACGCAATCACGGCATTGACCACGAGCCCGGCCAGGAAGGCATGCACCAGCCGCTCGCCCGGAAACCGTCCCCGGATCGCAGCGGCCGCCGCGAGGCCGTAGAGCCAGTAGTGGGTCTTGAGGGCATACTTCAGGCCCACCCCCGTGGTGTCCGGGGAGTATGCCAGGCCGATCCAGGTGAGGGCGATCCAGGCCAGCAGGGGTCTCGCCCACGCCCGTTGAAGGACCCCCCCCAGATCGCGGTAAAAGGACCGGTCCAGCAGGACCGCCGCCACGGCCAGGATGGCGAGCGCCGTGAACGGAGAGGTCCCCATGGAGAGGACGAACAGGGCGAGGGCCAGGCAGAGGAAGGATCGCCCGCGGGCGGTCCGAATCCATTCCCGTACCTCATCCTTCAGGGAAAAACCACCGTTCACCAACCCTCTCCTCCTGAACACTCTTGGGCGGCGTGTCGGCCGCCCCATTGAATCACCCTATGACAGGTCACATTCCAAACCGAAAGTCCCTGATTTCGATCCCAACAAAACCAGGACCTCCACGGATGCGCGAAAGACTGATGTATCACCCAGGAGCTTTTCATGGAAACTTTTCTTGTTCTCTGCGTTCTCTGCGCGTCTCTGCGCGAAAAAAGGCTGTTGTGATTCCCTCCCACGTGAATCTCTCTGTTTCGTATCCAAAATCAAAACGGGCTTCTCCGCTGGTTCAACCGGGTGAGCAGGGAAAGGGCCTTCAAAGGCAACCGGGACAGGAACAATCTCCAAAGGACATAGCCGTTGTAGAGGGGTGACATCCCGGTCCGCCGAATGTATCGGCGTTGGGCCCCGGCCATGGTTCGAAGCTGACCTCGAATGTTCCGGTGGGACAGGTTTTCCGGATGGACCCGCCGCAGGTGATGCACCTCCTCGATGTTTGCTACGCGATATCGGGCGATGAGCCTGAGCCAGAGATCATAGTCCTGAGAATAGACATCCCGTTCATCATACCCCCCCACAGCCAGCAGGGGTTCCCTTCGCATCATCACCGCGGAGTGGCAGAAGACGTTATGGGCAAGGATTCTCCGCCGAATCGTTCGGTCCCTGGCGGGAGGTCGCATGACGCGAATGGTTCGACAAAGGTCGGGGGTCATCTCCTTCCAGGCCACGCCCACCATGGCTGTGTCGGTGTGTCCTCTCGTCAGAAACTCCACCTGGGCCTCGAACCGGCCGGGCAGGCTCACGTCGTCACAGTCCATGCGCGCCACGAGGTCTCCCCGGGTCAAGGAGAGGCCCTTGTTCAAGGAGCGCGTGAGCCCCAGGTTCCTCTCGTTTCGAATCACCCGGACCCGCCTGTCCAAGGCCTCGTAGCCCGCGAGGATGGACGGCGTCGCGTCCACCGATCCGTCGTCGATAATCACGAATCGGAAATCCGAGTAGGTCTGGGCCAGTATGCTCTTCACCGCTCCGTCGAGAAATGCGGCCCCGTTGTACACGGGCATGAGGACGGTCAGAGAGGGCGCACTCACGCCAACCGCCCTCTCCTCTTCGACATCCTTCTTTTACGGTCTATGGACTCCACCACCTGGCCGAGAAAGGTGCAATACTCTTCCGCCGCGCGATCCACGCTCAACTCATGAAAGCGGATCCGGCCCTTGAAGCCATCGAGGTCGTCCAGCAACCGGTGGAGATCCGAGGCAAGGACCTCCGGATCGGGCCTGGGCGGGTTGTACAGATCCACAAGGTTCAGGTCAAAGGGTTCATCCGCCTGGGAGACAATGCCCCCATCGGCCTTTCGGACGGTCTCACCGATCCCTCCCAGATTCGTGCAGAGCACGGGGAGCCCACAGGCCATGGCCTCCACCTGCGTATTGCCGCAGGCCTCGAGCCAGGCCAGGTGGAGGTAGAGGTCGCCGGTCCGGTACCATGCGGCCAGATGGGAGGGACGGATTTCGCCGATGAAATGGATCCTCTCGTGCTCCACCGTGACATCGGGCCGTCGGCCCAGGATCAGGAGGCGCAGGGGTTCCTCGCGCTCCTGCTCCATGCGGTGAAAGAGGTCCACGATATCCCGAAGGCGTTTCCACGCCCGCCAATGGGCCGCGGTCACGAGGACCCGCTCTTCGGGCCGGATGTGCAGGGCCTCGCGATAATTGGGGCCTTCCGGGCGAAAGGCACGGAGATCCACGGCATTATGAATCACCGTCCAGGGCTTTTTCAACTCGCCATAGAAACGAAAGATGAGTTGTCTCGAAAAATCCGAGATGAACACGACGCCGCCGGCGCGTTCAATGGATTCGAAAATGGGGGCGTTCAGTGCCTCGTTCCCCCCCAGTGTCTCCTTGAGATCGTAGTAGATCCCGTCCACTCGAAGAACAAAGGGTCTGGAGAACAGGGACTTTCGAGAGGACTTGAAGAGCCCGATGTCGTATGCGGGCAACCATGCGCTCCGCACCCGGGCCAGTCCCTGCCGGCGAATGGCCTCCTTGAGGCGCCGCATGAACGTCTTGGGGCCGTCGTTCCCCAGGAGGAACAGGCTGCTCTCAAAACCGATGATCAGTTTGGGCATTGGCAAGTTTCCAATTCAGAACTGGATGGAAGCCGGCGATCGATCGGTCGAACTGCAAACTCCGCCTTTCCGTCAAAATGACAACGAATGACAGCCGGCATCTTACCTTGATCTCCTTCGTGCTCTTCGTGTCCTTCGTGGTGGATACCGCTCTTTTTTAACCACGAAGGACACGAAGGGCACGAAGAGTGGAAGGAAGAACACCTCAGCGTTTTTGTGAAACCACACACGAAGCCATTGGGCCAGGGAAGGGACATGGGCGTTTACCGTGAAAATGCCTCGGAGTTTGGCACAAAGCCGGGGCTGAGGCGAAGGGGATCGGGGTTTTCTGTAGCGGACATGAGCGGGAGGCCTTCGTCATTCCGAGCGGTTACGCCCGGGGGAAACCGCGGCCACCCCCCCACGGGAAACCGCCAAGCCTCATGAGAGCCGTGAAAAATGAGCTTCCCGCTGTGAACGCCTTCGGGCGGGGGTGGAACGCGGAGGGGGCGGGGATCCCCCGGGCGTAACCGCCCGGAATGACCAGGCCGGGAGCGGGGGAAGCGGAAGGAAACCCCGATCCCCGGAGCCGGCGACAAGGCCGTTTCGTCTTTTCATCCTCAGGGGTGGCCAGAAGCCTGCGCCTGCTCATGGGCGTTTGGCACGGATTTCGTCTCTTGAATCCACCGGTTCATCGCTCCGCCCTGCGGATCACCCCGTACTCGTTCAAGAGGTAGTCCAAATAGAGTGACATCTTCAGGTCCGAACCCTTTTGGCTCACGTGCAGTCCGTCGGGGAGGTGTTCCGGATCCCGGTTAAAGGCATCGTGCAGATCGAAGTAGGGGACTTGCATGCGCCGGGCCACGTCCTGGAGTACGGCGTGATGCTCGGGCATGGCCCGCATTCGAGCCTCTCCTACGCGTTCATTGTACGGACACGACGCCAGGATCACGTCAGCTCCGGCGTGGCGTGCCACCAGGACCATCAATTCCGTGTTTCTACGGAAAAACTCCGGCCCGTTGATGTCCAGATTCTCATCCCGCTCCTCCAGGGCGTTGTTGTTGATCACGCCGCGAATGGTGTTGGGCTCCAGGAGTCCCAACCGGACGCTGAGCAGGGTGAGAAGCCGGCTTCGGTTGACGATCCCCTCGTAGACCCATTGCTTGAGAAAAAAGTCGTACTGACGTCCGCTCCCGCACCACATGCGGCGGTAATTGGCGTAATCGCTCTGAATACGGCCCCGAAGCCGCGGCAGGACATCGTTCAGCCCGTGTTGAATGATCACGAGATCGGGTTCATAGGGATGGATCAGGTAGATGAGTCGAGCCAGGTTTTCCGCCGATGTCGCGGCGCCGAGTCCCGCATTCACCACGCGGAACCGGACGGGCGTTCCCCGTGTCCCGGCCTCTTGGTTCAGGGCCTCTTCCAGGCGCTCCGAAAAGATATGCCGGTTGTCCTTGATCCCCACAGTGTAGGTGGTACTCCCGCCGATGACAAAGATACGGAATTCCCCTGCCGGCTTGACGTCCGGAAGGTCCTCCAGATTCCTGAAACCCTGCCGGTTGTGCACCGTCCCCTGCCCGTTGCGATACCCCTCCTTCAGGGTGAAGAGCGTGTAGTGATGGGGACGGTATGCAAAAGATTCGGCCAGATCATCGCCGTGACCCCAGAGAAGGGTGGGAACCTGCTCCGGGCGAAGCATGAGGTAGACGGAGAGCGCCCCTTCCAGGATCAGGGCGAAGACCACCAGCGGCACCAGGACAAAAATGAGTTCCCGCACCCGCAGCCGCACCACGTAATATGCCGCTGCCGCACACATGGCCGTAGGCAACGCCACCATGACCGCGTTTCGCAGGAGATCGCGGTCGGCCATGTTGTCCAGGACGAGGGCCAGCAACAAGACATAGATGGCCAGGATGGCGAACAGGATGATTTTCTTGGTTACGGATAGAGGCAAGACGACTCCAAATGACTGGGCTCGATTTTCGGATCTCGTTGTGGGCGGTCAGTTTTTCGCTTTGAGTTTTTTCCCTTTCTTCTGCAATATCTCTCCCTTCTCCTTCAATCGTTGTCCATGCAGCAACAGCCTTTCTCCTTTTTCTTTTCCCTCATCCCCTTTTCCTTTCCTTGCCACGATAAAGTATCCACCGTGGTACCCTGCCAACCGGGGATGGTTTCGGCCGAAATCCGTTCGATCCAACAGGACGAAGAGGTCCAGGAAAGGATAGAAAAACTGAAAGACCCGACGCGGAATCCAGGGAAGGGCGTGGACCAGAGTCTTGATGGAATCCCCAAGCACGGAAAAAAAGCCGCCCGTCACCTCGAGGACCTCGATATCGAATCCGATGGTCTCCAGTTCCCACACCCATTTCTCCCGGGTCCATCGCTGGAAATCGCGCGGATCGCCGTGGACCGGGTGAAGAAAGGGGATGGAGATCAGGAGGAGACCGCCTTCTTTCAGGGCCCGCCGGCACTCGAGGAGCCCCATGTCGATTCTCTGTACGTGTTCGAAAAGCTCCATGGCATTGACTACGTCAATGCTCTGATCCGCGATGGCCTCACACATGTCCGAAACGTCCAGGACCATGTCCGGGTGATGCTCTTCGTTGATGTCCGCGAAGATCCATTGTTCCACCCGATCCCGGGGCTTCACGAACCGGCCCCGGTCCCTCCCCCCGATGTCCAGGACCACACCCCGATACACATCCTGGTATCGCTCCTGGAGCCGGTCCAGGGCCTTGCGCCGGTAGGAGGACCAGAGGTAGTAGCCGATGTTCACGCCTTATCCTTCCGAAGCCGGGCCAGCCGGCCGGCAAGCCCTTCGGCCCTGCGCATGAACGACCACGCCAGCAAGGCGGCCGCCTCTCGCCTCCAGTCCCCCGGAGACAGGGATTTTCCTGGGTAGACGCCGGTGATGCGGGCCTGGTGTATTCGCTCCATAAACGCCTTGTACGCCGCTGCCACCGATTCCAGGCTGGGCACTCGAATGGATTCGCGATAGACGTCATAACGCGTGCGGATCCGCTCCAGCAGATCCGGGATCTCCTCGGGCTGATCGAACAGCGCGCCCCCCGGACCGATGATCTCCGGATGCCCCCCGTCGTTCAGGCCCAGGGCGGGAAGCCCGCAGTGAAGGGCCTCGATCAGGGCGTTCGAACAGGGATCTTTCTGCGATGCCGTGATAAACACGTCGTGTTGCCTGAGCTGCTCGGCCAGATCCGCGCTGGGCAAGGGGTCCATCATCCGAATGTTTTTAAAGGCCACGGGCGAGCGGCCGATGAAGGTCATGTCCCACTGCGAAAAATCCAGGTGCTCGTCCATCCATCGGTACGTGTCGAATCCCTTGTTCGCGTGGCTCGACCAGCTCGTGGCCACCAGCCGCATCTTCCGTCCGGGATCCACCAGCCGTTTCTCCCCCGCGTGAAACCACCGGGGGTCGGGCGCATTCATCACCACGGTCTCGAACCGGGACTTGGGCATACCCAGGGTGCGGTTCCGGTCCCGGCTCCAGGAGGACTGAAACACGGTCCCGTCCGCCAGGGCGCGGTTCATCCGATAGATGATCCCGTCGATCCTCGGGTGGCTGTCGCGGATCTTCGAGACCGGTCCGTCCACCCGGTGGACAAAGGTCGTGTCCGGATTTCGTCGTTTCAGCAGGAGGGCCTTGTCCAGCTTCTGGTGGCTGTTGAAGAGGATGACCTGGGCCTCCTCAGCGTCTTCCGCGTAGTCGCCGTCGCGTCGATAGACCTCACGGAGGGACTTTAGAAACTGGTTTCCCCCGCCCCAGGGACCGCTTCGAATGTCATGGAGGATGTGGATGATCATAAGGGCCGTGAAAAGGGCCGTGATTCGTGTTCATGAAAAGGGCGTAAGGGCCATGACGCAAAATGGCCGTGGGTCATGATTCGCAAAGACACGGGGGTGTTGCCCTCGTCTTCCCTCAACACCTCAACACCTTAACACCTTCATCCCTTATTAGCTTACCAACTCACCAGCTCAATAGCTTATCAGCTCACCAGCTTCGAAGGGTCTCTCGCCGTCCAGTAGATGGCGCGGGTGACCTTGGGTCTTCGGGCCGCGACCTTCATGAGGTCCTCGGATCGAATCCCGTCGAACCGGGCGCTTCGGACCCGCCCGTTGAAGGCGATCCGGCTCGGGCGGTATCCCAGTTCTGCGAACCGGCGCATGGCGCGCTCGTGCCCTGGAGTGATCAGGGTCACGGGCCGGTAACCCAGGTCCAGGAGCCGCTCCATGTACGGGGTGTATCTCGGATCCGGATCCACATCGCCCACCGGGTGGACCTCGAAAAAGAGATCCGGCCGCACGGTCCGAAGGATCTCATCCATCCCGTCGAGGACCTGGCACTCGAACCCTTCCAGGTCCATGCGGAGAAAATCAATGGGCCGCTTTCCTTCCAGAAAGCGGTCCAGGGTCACGGTCTCCACCTCGATAGATTCGTTGAACGTGTCCGGACGGTCGTATTCCATGAGGCAGTGCATGTTGTCCGACGGCCCCAGGTACATGCGGGCCCGGCCCGGCACATCGCCTGCGGCCAGGCGGAAGGGATGAATCCGATCTTCGAGGCGGTTTTGACGGATATTGCGGATCAGGAGGTCGTAATTCCTGGGAAAGGGTTCCATGGCGTACACAAGCCCTTCGGGCCCCACCAGGCGGGACTCCAGCAGGGCATAATAGCCGATGTTCGCCCCCACATCCAGTGCCACCATGCCGGGCCGTAGCCGTTCCTTCACGAGCCCGGTCTCGAGCCTCTCGTGAACCCCGTATACGGCCAGGGTCTTGCTGATCCCGCGGACCCGGAGGTTGAGCCCCATCCTGTACCCGTGAATCCGCCTGAAGACCAGGGAACGCCGAAGGATCCATCGATCCAGGGCATACCGGAGAAATCGGACACCGGTCACGACGATGGAGGGAACGCCCTCCAGTCGCGCCTTGTCCATGAGCGCTCGGAATCCCGCTCCCTGCAGCCCTCTTCCTCTCACCTTTCCCTTCTCACTTACGTATTCACCCTCACCTGCACCTTCACATTCCTATTCCCTGATTCTCTTTTCCTGTTTTCCCTGCGTGCGTCTCTGCGCGAAAACGGGATCTTTATATTTCCTCACTCTTCAAGCCGCGTCTGTACAAACCCGGCCAATGCCTCGGCCAGCACCTCGTTCCCCCTGGGGGAGTAATGCCCTCCCTTTTTGCCGTACGAAAACAGGGAAAAGGGATCCGCTCCCGCGCGGTCCACGGCCTCTTTGAAATCGAACACGGAGATATCCAATGAGCGAGCGATCTCAAGCGTCTTCCGTCGGACCTCGTCAAAGGTGTCCTGATAATCGGGCAGCCAGTATCCCACGCCGGGGAGATACACCAACACGACCTCTCCGCCCTCCGCCTTCACCTGCCGGTCGGCCGAGGCGAGGACATCTTTCAGCAGCAGCCCGAACTCGTTCGCCTTTTCCAGGGTCTCTTCGTGGAACAAGACCTGCCGGTCCGTGAGCTCGATGAGCTTATCCACGAGCCTGGAGTGAAACCGGAGCAGGGTGATGATCGGCTTGGTCCGCCACTCGTCCGAGAAAAACCCCTTGCGCACGGAACGGCTCATCCTCTCGTCGATCCATGCCTTGAGTTCTTCACCCGTCATGAAGGCGGCGATCTCCGCCTCCTCGCACTGAAAGCGTTCCTTGAGATCGGATGGGGCCATGGCCTTGAGAAAGGGGCTGCGGATCTCGGTCTCGAGCCCGATGTAGTCGTTGTCGTAGAAGACCCAGAGCACCATTCGCGGGGCCTTGGGCAGGCCGAACTCCTGGAGGCGCGCCAGTTCCTGGATCGGGGCCGCCGCAGGCACACCGGCATTGTAGACTGCGAGACCGGTCTTCTTCCGAAGAAGATTCACCCAGTAGCTCTCGTCCGGGACGTCGCACCCCATGGTGAAGGAATCGCCCACGGCAAAGACATCCAGGCGGTCGTGGGAGGAGTAGAGCCCGGGAGGATTGCGGAACCCGTTCTCATCGGACGTATAGGTCACCCAGCCGAATCCCTCGTTTCCCAGGACCGTCAGGGCATTGGGCACCGGAGCCAGGCGGTGAAGCCTTTCCCCGAATGGGTTGATCACCGGATAGGCCGGCTTCCCTTCATCGCGCATCTTCTGCACCACGCGGAATTTCTGCCACGGGTTCTTCTCAACGATTCGGATCGCGATCTCCGCGAACAGGAGTCCCATGACGCAGGAGACCATGACCATGAGAAGATTCTGGTTGGCGCGGGTCCCGCCGCGGAGTGCCAGGATGCCCATGATCCCTCCCAGGACCACGAGCACCGCCATGAGCATCAGGAGACGGATGGAGTAACCGTACAGAAAAGGGTCGCCACTCTCCGTGAGCAGGGCCAGGGCCGCAGCGGTCCCCAGAGAGAACACGGCCAACAGGAGGTTGAATATACGGGGGATCGTATCTCCCGGGGTATGGAAGCGGGATGTCCTTGAAGTCATGAGTGGATATCCTTATAAAGCTGATAAGCTGATAAGTTAGTGAGCTGGTGAGCAAAAGAGTTCAGGGCAAAGGTGTTGAGGTGTTCAGGTGTTCAGGGAAGATAAGGACAGAACCCTTACTCTCGATGGGGAATCCAGATTCCGTCACGGGGCTTCGCACCAATGTCCCCTCCACCTTGACGGGGGAGGGACAGGGTGGGGGTGGTCAGGAAGAAGAGAGCAGCCTCAACGTCTTCTCGACGACTTCCCTCGGCGCAATCCGCTCCAGGCACTCCCGACGGTTCCGCAGGCAATTCCGCCGGAGGCCGCACGGCGCGCAGGGAAGATCGGAAAAGAGATTCACGTTTCCCGGATAACCGGTCAGGGCCGGGCTCACATACCCTCCATAGACAATCACGGCCCGGGTCCCCACGGCATCGGCCAAGTGCATGAGCCCGCCTTCAGGCGCCACCAGAGCATCGGCATGGGCAAGGACGGCCGCCACCCTGCGTATACCCGGAATGCCGGTGGCGTCCACCACCCCGCGGAGCAGCGGCTTTCCCCCCTCCCCCACCTGCACCAGGGTCCGGCCCGCCTCCAGCAGACCGTCGGCCACCGCCTGCCACCGGTCGAAACCGTACTGTTTGTTCACCGTAAAACTGTCCTTGGTGTGGGGCTCGATGGCCACGTAAGGGCCCAGGTCCCTCAGAAAATGGGCCGCGGAGGTCCGTTCCTCGTCCGTAAGATGGACCTCGCAGTGGATCTCCGGCCGGGGCAGGCCGTAGGCCGCGCAGGCGAACTCGATGGCATGGGCCCCGGGCTTGTACACGATCCGGTCCCGGGTGATGCGGACCCAGTAGTTGGCCTTTCGATTATCCAGTCTCAATTCATGGGGGGACGGCGATGCCGCCTGCGGGTCGGTCACAATGGCCGGGTGGTTCTGAAAGACCTCGTCGCTCATCACTCTGCGGGGATACGGAAGCCTTCCAAAGACCCGGTTCGTGAGAAGGACCCGATGGCCGGTCTGCCGGAGGTACTCCCGGGCCACGGCGGTCCAGAGGATGTATCCCCCCAGCCCCACGCGCTACACCCCCCGGGATCGGGACCGGGTCCCCGGTTTCATAGTCGCTGCCGGTTTCACTCTTCCAGGTCGCTCCACGTGATCCGCTCATCCGGTGCGATGTCCCGGTTCACGCGCCGGCCTACCACCCGATCCACCATGTCGGCGCCCAGACCGCCGCCGGGTCGCTTGAGCCCGAGCATGCCGGGCTGAAGGACCTGTCCGCGACCGATGGGGCCTTCCGCCACGATGCTCCGCCGGGCGCTCTCCCAGGCCGCCCTCTCGGCCCCGGCCACGCCCAGGGAACCCTCGCCCCGGACCGTCTCAGCCAACCGGATATTTTTCACCATTCGCTCCAAGTCCGCCGGGTCCACTGCGAAAAAGTGCCCGGAACCGGTCATGGCCCGGTCCAGGGTGTAGTGCTTTTCAATGATCCGCGCTCCCATGGCCACGGCCAGGGCCGGGATCACCATGTTGGGGTCCGGTTCCGTGTGATCCGACAGTCCCACGATCATGTTGGGGTATCGCTCTTGAAGGGACTGGATCCTCATGAGGTCGGCGTCCTCGGCCCGGGTGGGATAGCTGAGGGTGCAGGCCATGAGCATGAGTTGGTAGTTGCCGGCCTGGAATATGGTCTCCACGGCGCGATCGATCTCCTCGATCGTGCATGCGCCGGTGGAGAGGATCACGGGTCGACCGATGGAGGCCACGTGACGCAGGTGCGGCAGGTTGGGCACGTCGCAGGAGGCGATCTTGAACAGGGGCATGCCGAGTTCGGCCAGCATGTCCGTGCTCTCGTCGTCAAAGGGTGAGGAAAACACGACCACCCCCCGCTCCTTCCCGTACTCAAAGAGTTCCCCGTATTCCGCCCTGCCGAAGCGGTCCAGCCGCCGGTAGTAATCGAGTTGCGAAATCCGGTCTTCGCCCCAGAAGGAGACCGCGTTGGATGTCACCAGCTTCTCCGCCTTGTAGGTCTGGAACTTCACCGCATCCGCTCCGGCCCGGGCAGCCCGGTCGACCATCTCTCTGGCCAGGTCCATGCGGCACATGTGGTTGCATGCCGCCTCAGCCACCACGAAGGCAGGGGCGTCCGGCCCGATGAGACGCCCGGCCACCTGAATCTCCCGTGTGTGTGGGGAGAGATTCCTTCGAGCCATCTCCAGATCCATGGAGGTGTGAATGTTCGTACAGTCGTCCATCAGGCACGACGTGTAGGGGAACGGGTCGGCCTGAAGGGCCTTGCGGTTGAGAATCACCAGGGATCCGTTCCTCAGTCCGAAGCGATCCACGGTGAAAAAGCTGTCCACCCCCTTCGCCACGACAAAGTCCAGGGCCTCGTCCAGGTCGATCCTCCGGTCCGGGTGATCGGGCTGAACTCCCACCAGGTGGGAAATGCTCCCGTCGTCAATGCTCGAGAAGGCGTGGGCGTAGACATGAAAGAGCGGGGTCTCCCCTCCTAGATCATCACCCCGCATGATCACCCCGACCCCCAGATCCCGGGCGTGCGAGGCGATCTCCTTGGAGTCCGTGGACACATAGACGCCCGCTATCCGGGTGGAACTCCGGGCATACGCGACGGCACGGGCCACCAGGCTTCGGCCGTCAATCTCAGCGAGGTTCTTTCCCGGTAGTCTTCCCGAATCCCCTTTTGCAGGGATGACTGCAACGATCATGGGTAACGCCTCCTGTGCTTTCGCCCTTTCATGGCCGGCTGCGACTCAACGCTTTGCGACCCACCCCGTGACGGCCCGGTAACCGTCGCGGATCGGCTGTACCAGCGCCTGTACCGTCTCCGGATCCAGAACGCCGGCCAGCCGAAGGAGGACCAGGTGAAGGGCAAGAATCCCCATACCCGCCACGGAGCCCCAGAAGATACTCGATATCATCCGGTCCGCAACCATGGCAAGGGCCACGGGAACCAGAAAAACCCCGAAGACCCTGCCGCTGCCTGACAGGAACAGGGTCCCGAAGGCGCGCCTCACCGACCAGAGGACCGCCACACCCCTCGGGGCCAGCCAGACGGCCGAAATGGCGAGAGGCTTGGCCGCGCCGCCGATAGCCACACCGGCCCACTGCACCGGCACCAGGAAGTACATGAGGGCCAGCCTCACCGCCTGGGTGGGGAGGGTGAGCCAGAGAAACAGGGCGTGCCTCTCCGTGGCGTAGATCAGGCTGTGGTAGGGCCTGAAAAAGAGCTTGACCAGGATCTCGATGCTGAAGACCCTCAGGATGAACGCCGCGGTCTCCAGGTCCGGGCCGTAGGCCATTCGGACCAGGACGTCGGCATAGGCCAGGACCACCAGGGCCAGAAACGTGGCCAGGACATTCCCCATGCAGGTGATCCGCTCCATCTGCCTCTTGAACTGCTCCTCCTTGAGGTTGGCCAGGCGAAAGGTGACCTCCGGAAGGAGCTGCTGCGTCACCGCCTTTACGATGACCAGGAACCCGCCGTAGATTCGCTCGGCCACCGCCAGGTAGCCCACGTGAACGCTCGACAGGAGGTGTCCCACAAAGACCTTGTCCAGATTGGACGTGGACAGGGAGAGCCCTGTGGAGAGGGAAATCGGAAGCGCGTACCGACAAAACCGCATGGTGATGTCCCGGCCCGGGTTGGCCCATCCGGCCTTCATACCACGCCGTACGTAATGGACCAGAAGGACGGTGAGGAGGGCGAACTCGATGGTAGGGAGCACCGCCACGAAGTAGAACCCCTTGACCCCCGTGCAGAAAAGCACCGCACACGCGAGCATCCCCAGCCGTGCCGTATTGCGCCGAATGGCGAGCGGCCCGAATTCCCTGCGCGCGGTCAGGACATTCTGAAACACGTCGGCCAGGGTCTCCCAGAAGATGTTCACCGCCACGACGACATAGAGCAGCGGGTCGTCCGGCCGGAACACGAAGACCAGGAAGACCGCGCAGAGCGCCAGGAACACGGCCAGGAGCAGGGCCTTGATGGCCGCGTAAGCGGACAGCTCCCGGGAAAAATCCGCCTCCTTCTCGGAGATGTACTTGAGGCCGGCCTGGTCGATACCCAGGTCCACCACGAATCTCAGAAGCCCCACCAGGCCGGTCATGAAAGCGATCCGCCCGATGACCTCCACTCCGTAGACCCGCACCAGGAGAATGGAGACGACAAACCCCACCAGGGCCCCGAACCCGCTGGAGAAGACGTTGATGTATGTGTGACGGACAATCACGAATCCCTACGCCCGCACAAAGGTCTCCTCCAGGGCCCGGTAGGAAGCCAGGATCTCTTCCGTGCCCGGGAAGTACGTCTGTCTCATCCGTCTCATCCCGGCCGAGAGATCGACCGCCATCATCCGGTCGAGGGTGCCGACGAGTTCCTCCCGGCACGCCTGCGCCAGGGGGAGGTCCGCCACGGCGTCTTCCTCGTAAATCTCGTTCATGCCCCGGTATCCCACCTTCACGTGGATGTTCACGACCTTTTTCTCCAGCATGAGGATCTCCTGAATCCCCGTGCTGTCGAAGTTGACCACCAGGTCCGAGACGTGCATGAGTTCCAGGCTGGTGGGAGGGTAATACGACTCGTCGTATACGGTCTTGAAGGACCTCAGGAGCCACCGGAGACGGGGCGTGACCGGGTTCTTCCGCCGGGTCTTGTAGACCAGGAAGAACCCGCGCTCCCTTGCGTAGTCGGCCAGGATCCGGAGCACACAGCGGGTCTGCGTGTAGAACTTCTTCTGGGGCCCGAAAATAAAGATGATCCGTCGGTCCGAGGGAAGGCCGTACTTCTCGAGGATGGTCTCGCGATTCAACCCGGGCAAAACCAGGTACTGGGAATACCCCGTGTAGCGGAACTTCTTTTCCGGATCCCGCAGGGCGTGATCCCCGGCCATGTAGCGCGAGTGGAACAGGATGTGGGAGGCCTTGTCGTAGTACCAGGAAAGGGTCCGGTTGAAGTCCGTCATGTGAGTGATGACGTAGAGGTTGATGCCCGGGTCCTCGTAGGGTTCCTCCCCCAGGGGCATGGCCTCCAGGGTAAACAGGTTCACGATCCCCTGGGCCCGGCATGAATCCACCAGGTCCGCGGCGTTCTGGAACCAGATCCTCGGGTACGGGTCGGTGACGGCCAGGTGCCGGCGGTGTCGAATGGGGCTCGTGGCCTTTTCGTCGTCCCCATAGACACAGAAGACGATCTCGTATCGCTCTTCCCAGAGCCTCACCAGCGGCATGAAGGCCTTGAGGTAGGTGATCTCCTTGAGGACAAAGGCGAGCCGGGTACGCCCGGCCGGGCGCCCGACCCATCGACTCCGGTCCCGGGCCGCGAGCCTGGCTGCCGCACGGCGAAACCAGGCGCGGCGGATGTTCTCCAAGGGCCGTTTGATTTTCCTCAGAATCGGGTGGCCCTTGTCCATGTAGGCCGGCGTAGGCGATTTCGAATCCAATGGTTTCACATGAGGCTCATGCAAACAGGAAACGGCTCACCGCGAAGACCTTCCGCTCATCCCCAGGTCCTCCGTAAGAAACCGGATCTCCTGCACCCCACCGCTTCCCATCAGATGGATTCTGGAGAGGAGCTCAAAGCCCCGGTCCATCACGATCACCTGCCCGTTGGTGGCCTCCCGGTCCTCGCGGCGCGTGTGAACGGACCCCCCCACCAGGATATGATCCTGATTCACGGCGAGACCGCGTGTGAAGAGACCGGGTTCCCGGAAGACCGGATCACCATCCTTCACCAGGCTCCCGCCCCGCGAATCGCAGTGCCAGAGTTCGCCGTCGATCTCGCACACGTTGTGAGCGCTTCCGCTCTCCGTGGGAATGACGCGGAGGAGGCGCCACTCCGGATCCAGGACAAAGATCTCGCTCGTCCTGCCTGTCTTGGCGCTCTGGTTGTGGGCCACCACATAGATGGTGTCCCGGGAGGAAAACACTGAATTGAAGTGACGGTAATTGTGCGAGGCCCTGCCGTTCTTCAGGGGACCACAGGGGTAGATGCTCGTGAGGCGCTTTCCACGATCACTGAAAAGGAGGAACCGGTTGTTGTACGTGTCTGCAACGGCCAGCCGGCCCTGCACCACATCGATCTGGTGCACCCCCGTGCTCATGAAACGAGCCAGGGTCTTGAATCCCCCTGTCTCCAGGTCCACCTCCAGGAGACGCCCGAAGCTCCGGGGGATCCGTTGAAACACGGTCCAGTGCCGGGGGGCGCCATGGGATGCGATACCATAGACACTCCCTCCCATCACCCGCCATGCCCGCCCATCCTGCACGTAGAAGAGCCCGGTCTGGGTGCCTGCCAGAAACGGGGCCAGGCCCTCGGCAAGGCCCTCCATGCGCACATGTACGTACGAGGCGCAGGGCGGGGCCACGCGCAGGTTCTGGATCAGCCTCAGGGCGTATCCCGCGTCCCTTCGGATGCGGCCGGCGGCCCTGCGGAGTCTCGAAGGCAGGCGCGGCCGGGCGCGTGAATCCGAATGGGAGTCGGGCCGGCGGGAATCCCCGTTCAATCAGGGCTCCGTCCATCGAGGGATGGGAAGGAGTTCGCCGGCGTTTTTGAGTACGGATACCCGGCACGGGCTGCCGGCCATGTCCCGGGCCAGGGCCACGGCCCGGTCGAGATTCGGGGCATACTCGAAACCCATGGCCTCGGCCGCCTCTTTTGAGATATGGGGGCTCACCAGGATTCCCGAGGCCCGTTGGCACACGATGCGCCCGATGGCCACCAGGGTGTAGGCGAGGAGTTTGTTTCGAAACCGGCCCGCCTCCACATCCGCGAACAAGGCCTCCGGGTCCCGGAAACCCCGCTCCTCAAAGTCCGGGAATTGGGGGGACACCCCTTCCGGGCACTCCGCGGCCAGGACGATCACCCCCCCGTCACGCACCACCACATCGGCCGCACACACCGCCTTGATGGCCTGACGGAGGTCGATGTCCGTAGGCCAGGCCTCGGCCACCACCACATCCGCAGGCTCATCCACTTCCACACCGTAGAGCCTTCGGCTGGTCTGGACGCCCTGATGGTGGGCGCCCAGTGGGTCGCCCGCCACCACATCGGCCACCGTCTCCCCCACCATGACCGCATCCACGATGAAGGAGAGCCCCACCATGGCGCAGACCTCGCGAACAGCCGAGCGCACGTCGTTCTCTTCTTTGCCCAGGATCTCACGCATGGCATAGGCCAGGGCGGCCCAGTGGGTGTCCGCAATGGTGGACTCACCACAGATCCCGGGCATGACGGCCTTTCCACCGCCTGAAAAGCCGGCCGTGGCATGGGGAATGATGTTTCCCATGGCCAGGATGACGTCCGCCTCCACGGCCGCTCGATGGATCACCACCTCCAGGCCCGTGTCCAGGGTCCCCAGGCGTACGAGCGATGCTGCTTCGTTCCACGCGTGGTTGAGGATTCGGTACCGGCCGGCGATGTCCCGGCCGAACTTGGCTCGGATCTCGTCCGGGGTCATGGGACGATGGGTCCCGAGTCCCACCAGAAAGGTGATTCGGTCGTCCGGTACGCCGGCCTTGGTCAGGGCTTGAAGCACGGGGGGGAGGAGACGATGGAGAGGTGTCGGTCTCGTGTTGTCGTCCGTGACCACGAGCACCCGCTCGCCTCCCCGTAGGCGATCCGGAAGACCCGGACCGCAGCAAGGGGCCGCGATCCGCTTGGCAATGGCCGCGTCATCGAGTCCGGAGGGCGGGCGTGACGGGGAAAAGACCCCGATGAGATCGTCCCCGTGGATGTGAAAGGAACCCAGGGAAGGCCGGGTGAAGTGCAGGCGGTGGTGACTCATGGCATGTCCCGTTGAAGGGGCCTCCACTCCTGAAGGATCTTTTCGGCCTCCCAGAATGTGAACCTCGATATGATGCGGGTGCTCTCCTCGGGGAGCATGGTGATGTGTCCGATACGGCGACCCAGGATCTCCTCCGGGCCGATGTGGTCCGTTCGCGTGAGCAGGACCGCGCCGTTTTCCTTGAACAAGGCGTCCCGCTCCAGCCGGAGCTTCCTCGCCTTCTGAATGGGGACCAGTCCGTCCCGCTGGTGCTGGTAGCAGTAGGCCAGTTCCTCGCAGACCGAGACCACGCTGTCCAGGTCGAATATGGTGAAGGTGTCGATGGCCTTTTCAATGTGACGTCTTCGACGGAGTGGCGTGTTCACGTAGAGGAGCATCACGGCGTCCGGCCGATATCCCTCCTCGGAAGCCAGATGATCCAGGAGGTGGAGCAGGGCGGGCCCGATCCGCGTGTGGGGGCGGGAGATGTCCGAGGGTCGCGACACGGTGTGGATACCGGGGAACTCCCGATTCACGTAGTCGATGACGTTTTCGTCGTCCGTGGTCACCACCACCCGGTCCAGCATGTCCGTACGGATCGCCTCGGACAGGGTGTGCCAGATGAGGGGCTTCCCCGCAATCTCCTTGAGGGCGATCTCCTGAAAGACGTTGGAATGCCGAATGGCCGGGACCACCGCCAGTACCCTCGGAATCTCGCCGTTCCGCTTCTGCTCCACGAAATTCCGCTTGATTTGCCTGCGCGTTCGCAGGATGCGCTCATCGTCCCGAGTAAGGCTCTTGCCGTGGCGGCGGTAGTAAAAGAGTGGGACGTTGACGTTGTAGGGCCGGTAGCGCTCCAGAAACCGGATCCAGAGGTCATAGCCGTCCTGGCATTGAAAGCGCTCGTCATAGCCGCCCAGGGCCAGGAGGCACTCCTTGCGGATCAGGGTGCAGGCCCCGTGGGCCGGCAGGTCGAGAAGATCGACCTCTTCGCCGATCTTCTTTCGGCGCACGAGTTCCAGGACCTCGCCGTACTCGTCCACCAGATAGTAGTCCGGATAGACCAGGCCCACGTCCTCATGGGCGTCCAGGGTGTTGGAGAGGACCAGTAGGGCGTTCTCATCCAGGTAATCGTCCGCATCCAGCCGCATGATGTACTGCCCGTTGGCGAGCCGGAGGGCGATGTTGTTGGACACGGTGAGCCCCTGGTTTTCCTGATGGATGATCCGGATGCTCCCGTGGCCTTCGTACCCCCCGAGCACATCCCGGGTCTCGTCCGTGGATCCGTCGTTGATGATCAGAAGTTCCCAGTCCCGGAACGTCTGTTTGAGCACCGAATCCACGGCCTGCTTGATGAAGCGTCCGTAGTTGAAGGCCGTGATGTAGACCGTCACCTTCGGGGGTGGGCCGTTATGATGGGTTTCTGTCTTCACGAAAGCAAGGTCTTCAAACGGAGGTGACCTGAAGGCCGTCCATCCCCGAACGCGAAAAGCCCGAGTCTATTTTCCGGTCCCAGGTCTGTCGGTTCCCTTAAACACGTAATCACGTAATCACTTCAACCCACGTCCCGTAGGGCTTCAGCCTCGGGATTCCACTGTTGGCATGCGGACCCCTATGGTCACGAACCATCACAAGCCGCTAAAACAGGGCGTAAATAAACGGCGCCACCGCGCTACCCTCGGTGAACACGATCAGCATACCCAGCAGGGAAAGCATGATCACGATGGGAAGCAGCCAGTATCGCTTCCGTATTCGGAGGAATTCCCAGAATTCACTGATGAGAGACTGTCTGGCCATCATGGTACCCCTTTCACATCGTTCCGGCTTTTCCGGACCCCGAGATCACGGGATCCTCACTCGTTTGGATCATGGGCTGTGCCTTCCTTTGCGATCTTCGTGACCTTCGCAACAAGGCTGCCCCTTGTTTTCAGATCAATACCGCTTGTGAAATCGCTCCTTCTTCTGCGCCGGTTCGTCCCGGGGCACCCAATACGTCTCGGCGTCGGGATCGGGCCGCCACGGAAGGGGGCGCCCTCCGAACAATCGCTTGAGCCAGGCGGACGGCGTGATCACCAGGTAGTAGGCCAGGGTCAGGATGATCGTGGTGATTCCCCGGCCGATGGCGTGGGCCACCTTGAGCCAGCCCGCATGCACGGGACGCATGGGACCCGGAAGGGCGACAAACGAGAGGCCCAACAGGGCCAAGACCCCGAAAAGCACCATGGGGATCGTCTTGTCGCGCCACAACGCCAGCGCGAACAGGGCCCCGAAGAAGATCAGGGCGATCAGTCCGAATTTGCGGACTTCCTTTGGTTCAGTCGAGGATGAGTTCATTTCTCCACTCTTTCCCTTCGGTCCAGGCGGGCTGCTCCTCCTTGAAGAGGATGGCATCCTCCACCACCAGCACGTCCATCTCCGTCCTCATGAAACAGCGGTAGGCGTCCTCCGGTGTGCAGATGATCGGTTCTCCACGGACGTTGAAGCTCGTGTTCACAATGACCGGGCAGCCCGTGATCTCTTCAAAGGCGTGAATCACGTCGTAGTAGTCCGGCTTGGTGTCGCGGCTCACACTCTGAATCCGGGCGGAGTAGTCCAGATGGGTCACGGCCGGGATGTCGCTGCGCCTGCTCTTGAGGCGGTCCAGCATGCCCAGGGAGTCCCCTTCGGGTTGAGGAAGACGTCTCTCTTCCCGGACCCCGGCCACCAGGAGCATGTAGGGGCTCGGCCGGTCGATCTCGAAGTAGTCCGAGATCTTCTCTTCGAGGACCGTGGGGGCAAAGGGCCGGAACGACTCCCGGTACTTGATCTTGAGATTCATGACGCTCTGGGTGTCCACGCTTCGCGCGTCTCCGAGAATGCTGCGGGCCCCCAGGGCCCTCGGGCCGAACTCCATGCGCCCGGCCATGTACCCCACGATCTTGCCCTGGGCGAGCTGTTCCGCAATAATCCGGCTCCGTTCCTCTTCGCTCAGGTGGTAGTAGGGGTATTGGTTGGCCTCCAGAAAGGCCTCCACCTTTTCGGCGGAAAATGCCGGACCCAGGTAGGAACCCGCCTGGCTGTCGCATCCCGGGGAGACGCAGCGCTCGTTCCCCAGGTACCGGTACCAGACCGAGAGGGCTGCGCCCAGGGCCCCTCCCGCGTCCCCGGCGGCCGGCTGAATCCAGATGTCCTCGAAGGGGCCTTCCCGAAGAATGCGGCCGTTGGCCACGCAGTTGAGGGCCACCCCTCCGGCCAGGCAGAGAGTTTTCATTCCGGTCTCCCGGTGTACATGGCGCATCATGCGAAGGACCGCCTCTTCGGTCACCACTTGAATACTCGCCGCGATGTCCATCTCGCGCTGGGTGATCTCGGTCTCGGGCTTTCGCGGCGGACCGCCGAAAAGCCGGTCGAACCGCCTGTTGGTCATGCGCAGGCCACCCAGGAAGTCGAAATAGTCGAGGTTCAGCCGAAGAGATCCGTCCTCCTTGAGGTCGATGAGTTCCTTCAGAATACGTTCCTTGTAGATGGGTCGCCCATAGGGAGCGAGTCCCATGAGCTTGTACTCTCCGCTGTTCACCTTGAACCCGGTGAAGTAGGTGAAGGCGGAGTAGAGCAGGCCCAGGGAGTCGGGGAAATGGAGTTCCTTGAGCAGGGCGATCTCGTTTCCCTTACCCGTTCCGTAGCTGGCCGTGGCCCACTCGCCCACGCCGTCAATGGTCAGGATCGCCGACTCCTCATAGGGCGAGGGGTAGAAGGCCGAAGCGGCATGGGCCTCGTGGTGCTCGGTGAAGAGGACATCCCCTTCGAAGCCGATCTCCTGCTGGACGACCTTGGGCACGTGGAGTTTCTTTCCGAGCCAGAGCGGCATGGCCTCCAGCCAGGAGCGAAGCCCCCGGGGCGCCACGGTCAGATAGCTCAGGAGAAGCCGTTCAAAGGTCAGGAGGGGCTTGTCGTAGAACACGACGTAGTCGAGACGGTCAGCGGATACATTTCCCTCCTCCAGGCAGTAGTCAATGGCGTGAGTGGGAAAACGCGGGTCATGCTTCTTTCGAGTGAACCGCTCCTCCTGGGCTGCGGCCACAATGCGGCCGTCACTCAGCAGGGCTGCGGCACTGTCGTGATAAAAACAGGAAATCCCAAGGATATCCATCTCAGTCAACACCCTTTCGATTTGGTGAACCCTTCCGGACCGACCCTCCCTCGGCCGAGAGGGCCGAAAACCCGCGGATGGCCTTGTTCCTCTTCTCCCGCCGCAGGCGATCCAGTTCTTCGTCCAGGACGTCCCGGGTCCGGTTCTTCCGGACCGGGTGATCCAGGTGATACTGCAGCCCCATGAACCACAGGTTTCGACATGACACGTTGCTGTGAAAGAGCCGATAGCAGATGTCCGAATCCTCCCGGCCCCAGGCCGCGTCAAAGGTCTCGTCGTAGCCGTCCACGCGAAGGAAATCCTCCCGCGTCATGGACAGGTTGCAGCCGCGAAGCGAGGTCTGAAACCGCTTCGGCCGGGCAAACAGGCGACCCAGACCAGGACAGCGTATGGCATTCTTGCGGTTCTCGAGTCCTCTTGTCAACGGCCCCGGCGGATGAAAGGCCTCCCCCTTCAAGACCCGTTGCGTCAAGGACCTCGGCAGAAACGAGCGCTTCCCCTGAAGAAACCAGCCGCGGCCCGCCATGGCCAGGTGGTCTTCCACAAAACAGGGGTGCAACACCACGTCGTGGTCCACGAAGATCAGGTAACCCGACTCGGTATGGCGGACGCCCAGATTTTTCACCCGGGCCTGACGAATGCCGTTGTCCTCATGTCGTACATGACGCCATGTGAGCCGACTGTGCTCCAGGACATGGCGGATTGTCCTCTCCGTTTCCGGCCCGGATCCGTCATCGGCCACCACCACCTCGTCGGGCCTTCGGGTCTGCCCTTTGACCGACTCCAGGACCGCAGCCAGGGCCTCAGGCCAGTTGTAGGTGGTGATAATGAGGGCCGCGGTTACATGTTGAAGCATGGTTCAAGGGGTATAGACATTCATCGCTATTCAAGTCTCTGCGTCTTGGCGAGAGATAAAGATCTCTGAGTTCGATTTCGACAGCGATACCGATCTCGATCCCGACAAAACAGCGAGGGCATCACGCATCCATGAGCTTGTCGTAGAGGCCTTCAAACCGGCGGACCACCACCTCCAGATCGAACTCGGCCCGAATACGCTCCCTGGCCTTTTCCCCCAGCCGGCGTCTCCTTTCATCATCCGCCAGCAGGTCCCGCCACCCTCCGGCGAGTGCCGCGGCATCTCCCGGCGGCACGACAATCCCCGTATCCCCCACGACCTGGGCCGAATCCCCTACATCCGTGACCACACAGGGTACACCGCAGGCCATGGCCTCGCCGATGGTGTTGGAAAAGCCTTCGCCGAATGCGGAGGACGAAGTGGCGATATCCAGGGCCGCTGCGATACGGGGCACATCGTCCCGCTGGCCGAGCAGATGGAACCGATCCTGGATCCCTTCCGGGATGTGCGCGGCCAGTTCCGGATTGCGAGGAGTGATGTGCCGGCCGACCATCACAAAGTGTACATGGGGATCTTTCTCGGCCACAAGGGATGCGGCTCGGAGGAAGTTGGGATGGTCTTTCATGATATCAAAGCGGGCGATCAGCCCGATCAGCCTGACATCCTCCCTGAGACCCAGTTCATGGATGAGCCACGTCCGGGCGCTCCCGTCGGGCTGAAACGCAGCCGTATCGAACCCGTTGGGAATCAGGACCATACGATCGGTCCGGTAGCCCCGCTTGCGGTGAATGCGGGCCCCTTCCTGCGAGTTTATCACGATGGCGTCCGCCAGGGGCGACAGTACACCGCAGAGCCGAACGGTCAGTGCGGTGAGGGGCCGGTATTGCCGAAGCCGCATATCCGAGCAGCGAATCCCCCAGACCACCCGTTTTACCTCGGCCACGCGTCCCACGAGTAATCCCAGGAGATCGGCATGATACAGCCAGCTCTGCACGATGTCCACGGATTCCTGTTTGAGCAGGTGGTAAAATTTGGCCAGGCCCCCGGGCGTGGGCTTGCCGAGCCCCATCCCGAGTTGGAAGACCGGCACGCCGGCCTCCGAGATCTTTTCTCCTATGGGCCCCCGGTCCGTCATGGAGATGACCACGCACCGAAACCGATCTTTGTCCATGCGGGTGACGAGCTTTCGGAGCATCTGCTCGGCCCCGCCCATGTTCAGCTCGGTGATGAGGTGGGCGATATGGATGGGTCTAGAGGTCACGGAAGCGTTCTCGTCCTCCCTGCCGCCGGATAAATTTCTTCACCCCCACCATCATCCCTCACCGTTTACCGGATTGTTTCGAGAAACACAGCTTCATACGCCCTCACCGCATTCCCGCACTCAAAGGCCTCGGGAAGCAGGCTCTGGGAATCCATGGCCTCCCATGCCCGGTTTCGTACCACCTCCACCAGTTTCGCGGCCATGGCGCGGATGTCCTCTGCCGGTACGAGCCAACCGTTGCGCCCTTCGGTGATGATCTCCCGGGTCCCGCCCGGGCAATCGAAGGCCAGCACCGGCGTCCTGCATGCCAGGGATTCCAAGACAGCATTGGGGGACCCTTCATACCGGGACGACGAGACGAAGAGGTCGGCATGGGCCATGAAGGGATAGGGGTTGTCCTGGTGTCCGACGAACGTGACGGCATCCTGAATCCCCAAATCCCTTGAAAGGACTTTGAGTGCGGCCTTTTCCGGCCCATCCCCCACCACACTCAATTGCAGTCCGGGTTCTTCCTTCATAGCCGCCTGCATCGCCTTCAGCAGGAGGTCAAAACCCTTTTGTCGATTCAACCTGCCGACCGAAACCACCCTCCTGCCACCGGCGACGTAGGGATCTCTTTTTCCTGTGAGCCTTTTACGTATCCGCTCCCCGTCAACAGGGTTCGGGATCACAAGAATCCGGCCGGCGGCCGAAGGGATGAGCCCGACCATGTCCTCCCTCATATATTGGGAGTTACACAGGATCCCGTCCGATCGGGGATAGAGATGCCGGTATAGGAACCGGTAGGCCTTGGGGTGGGCCGTGCTTTGAAGACGGGCGCTCGGCGTATTGGCCTCACGTACCAGGACACGCGTACCTTTTGGAAGAAAGCGCCGTACTGCCAGCAGAGAAAGATTCAGGTGGCTAACGGTCGTGACCACCACATCGGGCCTGAGTCTTCTGAGGTGTCGAACCAGGCCGAGGATCGCGTGCCGCAGTCGGGTTACGTTCATCATGCGGACCGGAAGGGAAGCCGGTAATTCGAGTCGTAACGGCCCCCATGGATTCACCAATACCAAAAAAGGGTTGAAACGATCTCGATCCAGATTCCGCGCCACTGTTAAAATCACCCGCTGCGCTCCACCTGACTCGAGATCAGCGAGAACAAAAGCAATATTAAGCAAAAGTTGTATCCAGTTAGAATAGAGGGAGCGTTAAGGAGTTCGGGAGTTTCAAATCCGCCCTTACGTTTTCAATGGGTTATGGTCTTCCCAGCGGCGTTTGAGAGGTTTTTGATAAGCCTTCAGTATTTGATTGGCATTGAATACGATTAATAATTTTATCATATCCAAAAATAATTGCATAAGAGGACAGTAATATTAATAACGGCAAACACTGAGACATATATCTGCTTTCAATATTGTTAGTAATACCATAAAAAAGAGTTCTTATAATTACATAAGACAATATTGCTATTACTAATACCGGTTTTTTAGACCTAAATAACAGGATCAATCCTACAACAGATAATGCATATAATATCAATGAACTTGAAAATATAATCGCTTTACCCATTATTTTAAAAGGGTATTTTCTCAAAAGATGTAGCCCGCCGGAAACATAACCTCTTTCGAATTGAGTTCGATCCTCATAGGAGAGTTGATCCAGTTCTATAGGCCAACCGCCCGAACTTCCAGGATGGAACCAGAGTGCCAGAGACCGTTTGAGCGGCAGAACCAGAAAAACACGAAGCGGTTGTTCACTCATTTTCTCTCGGGCCAGAGACAAAAACTGCTGATCGATATGTTTTGGAAAAGCTCGGTCGGTGTAACCTTTGAGTTCCCCTAAAAGTCCTTCCACCTTTTTCCGCTCGTCCGAATCGTCAAAAGCCGTGGGGGGAATGTAAATGGAATCATACTTCGCCCTGGTTACCGGAAATCCCCACCCTCCCCTCTCGTACTCTTTGGACATCCAGGTCCAGCCCCAAATCAGATAGCCGTAGGGGGGAGGATACACCTTCCTTTCCTGAGAGATGACCAGCATGGACGGTGGCATGACATTTTTCATACCCACGACTTTACATCTTATCATCCAAATCCCAATACCCACTGTAACAAGGATCAACACCACCGCACACTTTTGTATCCAACCCTTCTTCCGCATTTCACCAAAACAAAATAAAGATAAAAGTGGTATAAATAGCAATACACCATCATTTCTCAAATATATTGCTGCAATAATAGATAAAGAAATACCAATTATATTTAATTTTTTTCTTATTAATGAAATCATCAGAAACGTATAGAACGCCATAACGCTGGCGATGGAAAGGCTTTCGACCTGCAGGCTTCGACTCCAAGCAATCGTAAGGGGTGATACGGCAATCAATAAACCAGAGATGAACCCGATTCGGTCATCCTCCAATAATCGACCGGCAAACATGGCAAAAAACACCGCACAAACGGCAAACAGTAGACTTTGTGCAATTCGAACAGCCATGTCGCTTTTGTTGAAAAGGGTCCACACGAATGCGATGAAGGCAGGGTATCCCGGGAAAGAATTTCCTCCAAAAGCGGGTTCATAGGGTTCGGAATGCGACAGAGAAACACCGTGACCTTGATAGATATTTTCTGCAACCGTTCCGTAGGAATCCCAGTCCCCCCCCGTCCTGGGCCAGAAAATCGAAAACATCGAGTTCATGGAAAAAGAGAGGAAAAAAATAACAATATAGACCCATTTTATATCCCATTTATGGATCATTCTGTATCCTTAAATCCTTTTTCTGCGATCACCAACAAGGATACCCCTATTGGAAAATTGATCTTTGAAACCAAGAAGGCTTCCATTAAGAACAACTTCGTCAGGATGTAGTTCACAGGAGATATTGGGATTCCCATACTTTCAGTTGAGATATTTTTAAACCCCCTTTTTAAAAATCTTTGGATCACCCTGACGATGAGTATTGGTGTAAACAAAAAGAAATTGAAATGGGAGAATTTGATGATTTTCATTTGCGGGTTGAATGAAAGCAGTTCCAGCAAACGCTTGGGCGTATACCTTCTCACGTGATCGCTCTCATCCATATCACTCCATAGAATGGGGTACGCCGGCACGAGAATGAAAACCCTTCCTCCGACCTTCAGAACCCTCGATAATTCATTGAAACAAATGAAATCCTCATTCAGATGCTCGAGAAGATCAAGCGCAACGACAAAATCAAACGATTCATCCTTGAAGGGGAGTTGAACTGCGTCTGAACAGACGGAAGGAAGAAATCGACCACTCTTCAGAACATCAAAACTGATATCAAGGGCTACTGGATTAGAAAAAGGGCTGCAGAAACGAGAAAAGGTGCCAAATGAAGCTCCTAGTTCAAGGAGCACAGCATCATGTTTTGAGTACTTTTTGACTAGCCTCACGGCACAGGAATACTTTCCTCTATGCCACCAATGCCTAGGCTCATTTTCTAAAAGGTATTCATACATCCCCTTCTTCATCGTTGATTATTTGCCGATCCTATGAACTTCTTCTATATAAATACTAGTGTATATGTTTATGATAAGAATACGAACTGTCAACAATAAAGTAATGACACTTTTCATAAAGTCGTAATGAAGGAATATTGTGAGCCTGCGTGCCGACAATTGATTTTGCTATACCCATCATTTGACACTTTGATAAAAAAGAAATCACAAGGTCATACCCTATTCCAAGCTTCCTGTGTTTTGAATCAACGGCGATCAGATCCAGATGACCGACTGTTTCTTTCTCACGCTCCCTCTTTATGCAAGACACAAAACCTACCGGGATACCCTCTCGTTCAGCGACGAGAACAAACTCCCCCCTCCCCAAACAGGCGTTCTTAATCCACTCAGATCTTGAGAGATTTGCCATTTCTCTATCAATATTCCAATCCATATGAAAGCGACTGAAATGAAGGGCAGAAAGCGCGATCCCTTGAAGAGCATCGATCTCCTCGTGCCTAACTGAACGTATGCGATTTCCTCCGGATTGGACATCAATGTTGACAAGATCGTGCTCCATTTCGATGTAACATTCCATCAAATGAAAACCGGTTGCCTCGAGAGCCCGCCTCGCATGGGTCTCCAGACACGGAATCCGGGACATCAACAAACAAGGTCCATGCCTTGTCAGAGTATCTTCTATTTCTTTTAAATCCTCGGTATACTTTTTTAAATGGCAATTTTGTTTGAATTTTAACTGAAATACGTTCTTTCGAAATAGATCACTCTCCCATTTTTTATCGATGCACTCAATCGATTCGGCAATCATTTTCATTGCTATGCTCTTCTGTCCATCGATGAATTACTGATCTTATTGAACTCTCTTTTTTACTTTTGCGATCCACATCGTTGTCCAAAGTGAACGGATTTCATCAATAACAAATCCAGATTCCCCCAGCTCTGAATACAGGCTTCTTTTCGAGTAGACGTTCAAGATCGGAGGAATTTGAAAAAAGGCTTTCCGGATGAACTGGGACCACCGCAACGGCTCGAAAAGACTCGGTGATTTTGGAAAGGTCAAAATCGCATATCCCCCTTCTTTGACCATCCGAAAACATTCAGCAAGACCCTGTTTTACATCATCGACGTAATCAAATAGGCCCAATGCATAAAGATGATCAATCTGTTTGTCTTTTATTGGTAATCGCAAAGCATCTGCATGAAACAAATGGATATTCGGCGATTTCAATTTGCTTTTGGCCACGCCAAGCATCAGTTCGGAGTAATCACATCCAAAAACGGTTTCATAATTTGGTTCAAGTAACTCCAACAATTCACCAGAACCGCACCCTACATCAAGCGCCCTGTTTCCCGGCCTGGTTTCCATCATGGTCTGCACAATGCTTTGTCTTCTTGAGAGAAACAGCCTGTTGGCTAAAAGCAAAGGATTCCAGGAACGATACAATTTCGAAAACAAATTTGCTTGTCTGTGCCAATAGTCATGAATAGATGATTTCTTATCCGCACTTCTTGTCATGTGATCACCGTCTCAACCCGGCCGGCAAATCTTGTCACACCGCTCCAATCAATACGACCTTTCCGAAATACCCCAAGCCTTGGATTGCCGATAGGATATCCGGTCATTTTGACAATCAGGCTGTTTCCATCCGTTTCAACGGATCGAATGATCATATTGGTATGATTGTAGCAATTCTCACCAATTTGGGATAAGGTTGCTTTGTGACTTACGTTAAATGGCGCGATTTTCGTTAATGAATCATTGACTGCACTCCAAAGCTCTTCCTGGAGCGGTTCATCCAAACTGGACAATAAATATTCGTGAGTGGTAATAAAAGAGGCAAAACCGCACCAAAGGCTCAATTCAAGTCGTTTCGATATTCGAAAAGCAGGATGTCTTTCCTTCTTGCTGAGATCGGCATGCATCATAAAATCGTATAAAGAGTCTTTTTGCATGCATGCCAACGAGTTATCTCCACTATATATCTGAACGATAGGATGATCCCAGTCTTGACCAGTAGTGCAGGTTGGATCACCAGCAGGCAAAAATGCTATATCGGGATGTGGATACATTTTTCCAGGCGGCTTTTCGCTAAAATAATACCGAATATTTTTTTTCTCAAAAAGCCCTATACAAGATTTGGAAACAGTATGAAAATGGGCATTTACCACATCGCTCAAGGGAAATCCCCATTTTTCGAAAAGCTTCAAAACCTGTGTCCATAGATCCTGAAATTCTTCTCGAGTGTACTCCTTGCCATATGGATAATTAAAAAAAAGAAATCGATTTGAGCTCAGTCCATGGGGGCTCAAGTCAACAGCCCCCTGGTACGCCTGATCGGAAACATACTGTATGACATTCGAATCCGCTTTCAACATATCGTCAGTGAATATGCCCAAGTTGGGCCGCCATCCAGCTCGTAACAGAACAGGAAGATAGTCCAGGGTGCGTTCCCCTGTCACATCATCCAGCCTCAATCCGACTTGTGGCGGCAGCATGCCTGTGACCAGAGGTCGTTGAAGCACCTGCAGGAGAGATGAAATGAATGCCGCAGAAAAGGGGGACCTCAGCCCGTCGCTGGTTGGAAGAAAACGCGTTGATTTGCTCCTGACAAGCAGCGCGCAGCCCTTCGCCTTTCTCATTTCCACCGGGACCGTGCACAGGGTCTCGTGATCTCCGCTGAACAGCCGGTCCGACCCGCCAAAAACTACAACCGCAAATCCATAGCCTCCCTGCAGAACCCAATGGGGCGGATCATCCTCCCCTTCATAAAAGAGGAGAGCGCACTCATCTGGGATCCCCTGACTGTCATCCTGGAAGAATTCTCCCGGGTCCAGTTCGCGATAGGGGATCCGGAGATGGTTTAACAACAGGCTCAAACCTTCGCCAGTGCTCCCTGTACGTGAAAAACGTCCACGTATGACAAAGGCCTGCGTCGCCTCACCTCGGGGCCGGATGTATCGATTCTCGGGACGGATCTGGTTGGCCGCGTCGAGCAAGCGGCGCTGATAGTTGAGAACATCACGTTGCGTGGCAAGCCTGCCTGCAAATCGGATAGGCCTGCCAAGATTCGGATAGCGCCGGGAAAAATCCCAGAGGAGAAATTTCAGGGCATGAAAATTGTTTCTGCCTTCTACCAAGTCATATCCATTCAAAAACAATCATCAAGGTCAGTCAAGATACGAGCTCTTTTGCCTTGTCGCAAATGACTGTCCAGGAATTCCTGTTATGATGTCTTAATCGGAAGTTCATCACATCTGATCGATCGAAGAGTTTTTCCACTTCTTCTTTGGTGAATAGATAGGAAAGAGGAGCCAATAGTTGATCAAATACCATATGTATGTTCATCATCCTGTCGAACTCAGTCCTATACATAACATAATCATTCATAGGCAATAGATATATTTTTCTTTTATTTATTGGTTTGTATACATAACATGCAATATAGTGAAAAAGTGTTCCGAGAATAGTTGACAATGCCAGAACTCTTTCCAATGACATTTTTCGGCTGATATGTTTACGAAATGGCTCCACAAACCATCTGACCAAACCGTTACCTTCGCGCCCATAAACCCATATAATCAGTTTGCCACCTGGCTTTACGTAGTTGAACAATGTATCAACGGCTTTTTTAGGATCTGACATGTGCTGAAGAACAGCAACGCAAACCACGGCATCAAAAAACGAATGGCGAAAAGGCATTTCATAAATGTCGCCTTGAGCTATCATCACATTTTTGAATGCAAATGTATTTTTATATGCGATTTCTATACTATCACTTATATCAATTCCATATACTTCTTTCGCTCCTTGCTCAGCCATGCAATAGCTTGGAATCCCCATTCCAGTACCGGCATCTAAAACAACTTTACCTTCAAAGAAATGTTCATAGTCTAATGGAAGCAATTCATCATAGAAATTCTTTTTATAGAACTCGTCTATTTCACCAAATTTTCGCCACTTATAGCCGAATGACTTGGAGGTGTGTTTTGTAATATCAGAAGCATTATGTAGAAACCTCGGAATTCCATTTTGTATAAGGAATTCTTTCTGACAAGAAGAACAGGAAAAAGCCCCTGATTTTACTTCTTCTTCATTTCTTTCGTCGACTCGAAGAGACAGCTCTTCCCTGCAGTAGGGACAAATAAACCGATTTGCATATTTCTTGAGCATATTTTTGGCGATCGCTTTCTGAAGTGCTAATTTAGTTTTTCATACGATTTGAAAGTATCACACACATAACCGACGTCGCCATCATTCATGCCTGGGAATATCGGCAACGAAATGATGGATTTGGAAACATTTTCAGTTACGGAAAGATCGGACCCCCGCTTCAAATTCTTGTAATAGGGCTGTTCATGAACGGGAGGATCAAAATGCACGGAGGCCCCAATGCCTTTGGATCGAAGATAAAGTAGAAATCCATCTCGAATGGTTTTGGGAACCAATACCGTAAACATTTGCCACGAATGCTCGAAACCATTTATAGCTTTCTGAATTTTTATACTTGGAATTTCAGAAAGCTCATCCATATATTTCTTTGCAACACGCTGCCTATCAGCTATCATACGATCGATTTTTTTCATCTGTTCCACACCGATTGCAGCAAGCACATTGCTCATTCTAAAATTGTAACCAAACTCAGACGCAATTCTTATCCAAGGACGTTCTGCTATCTCCCGCTGGTAGGTTGTTGAGTCTATGCCGTGAGCGGCCAAACTACGAACTCTTGCAGCAAGTTGAGCGTCATTGGTTGTGAACATGCCTCCTTCGCCTGTCGTGATGTTTTTGGTTGGGAAAAATGAGAAGCAACCCATATCGTAAGACCCCGGCATGGCACCGTTGTAACGACCCCCAAGGCATTCTGCGGAATCCTCGATCACCCGCAAACCCCGCTCTTCTGCGATTCGAATGATCGTTGGCATGTCGGCGGGAAGGCCGCCATAGTGAACAGGCATGATCGCTTCCGTTTTTTCCGAGATGCCATCGAGAATGGCCTCTGAAGAAATGTTCCTCGTATCCTCCTCGATGTCCACGAGCACAGGCACCGCCCCTGCTGCAAGAATCGCGTTGACGCTGGCCACAAAGGTGAAGGAGGGGACAAGGACCTCTCCCGTTATGCCTGCTGCTTGGAGAGCCAACTGGAGGGCGCTGGTACAGGAATTCATCGTCACCGCATGTTCTACGTTGAGGTACCTTTTGAACTGTTCCTCGAACTCGTGGTTTTTCGAACCATGGGCCATCCAACCGCTTTTCAATACCTCCAAAACAGCTTCCATCTCTTCTGAGCCCACGCTCGGGACGCACAGCGGAATATTTTTTGAGTTCATATCAAAATCCTTGTTTATAACGCATGACTTTTGGATTTAAATTCCGGAAATACCGTGTGAAGCCAGTGCTGGAAAATAATTATCGTCCATAATTTCTTTGCATTATTCATCTTTTTATTTTGGTGATCATTCCATAGCTTTCTGACTTGATAGGCGTCAAAGAAGCCATCTTTTTCAATCTGAATAGGATCTAAAATATTGTCAGCCCAAGATTTCAAGGCTGTCGTAAGCCAATATGCTATTGGGATAGTAAAACCTTGCTTGGGCCTTTTCGCCAGCTCTAATAGTGAATTATTTTCATGATATTTTCGCAAAATATATTTGGTTTTTCCTTTATTATATTTCATATTTGAAGACATTCTATTAGCTAAACGCATAAGTTCTGTATCAAGAAAAGGGCTCCTTATCTCTTGAGAAACTCTCATGCTGGCTTTATCAGAATGATTGCATATACATATTGGTAAATAAAACTGCTGGAATGAATTCAATAGAGTTGATATCATGTCTTTATGATTCAAATTATCATATTGATTATACATTTCATCATAAATATATCTGTAGTCATATTTCTTTTTATCTAATAATATACTATCTTTTAAATCTCGGTGAAGAATCTTCTTCATTTCATCATGATGGAAGGACCCAATCCACTGCATCAGCAGTTCGGCCGGCGGAGCACCCGCACCACGAAAGAAACGTTGCGCCTTGAAAGAGGTCGCCATGTAATCAAACGAGGTTGGTAGCATATCCGCGATCTTTTGCAAAAGGTGAATCGCCTTCCTGGGGAAAGCCCTGTGCACCACTTGGTAGGCCCTCAAGGCGTGAAAAGGGGAATAGCCCGCATAAAACTCGTCTCCACCGTTGCCGCTCAAAATGACCTTTACGTATTCTCTCGAAAATTTGGCCACCTGATAAATCGCAAAGAAACCGGGATCCGCTACGGGCTCGTCGTTCTTTCGGAGGACCGGATCAATGTCGGCGAGGAACTCCTCCTTTCTGAGAAGTCTTTCATGATGACGGGTCCCGAAAAAATCGGCGACTCTCTTCGCTATGCCTGCTTCATCGAAACTATCCATCTCGTGCTTGATGGTGAATGTGCTGAGGGATTGTCCTCCGAAAATTTCAGAAGCTCCCTTTACAATGGACGTCGAATCGAGCCCGCCGGACAAGTATATCCCCACCTCGACGTCCGCCCTCGAGTGACGGTTCAACGATTGGGAAAAACCCTCTTCAAATGCGTCAAGACAGGCCGCTTCGTCATCGACATCGGGACACAGTATGGGATTGTCCCAGTACTGTTTTTCCGTGAGGCTCCATCGCCGAAGGTCCAGCACGAGGCAAGTGCCGGGCGGCAGCTTACGGACCCCTTTCAGTGGCGTGTAGGGATGGGGGAACGCCTCATGAAGCAAGTAGTGCGGCAGGCTGTTCGTATCGATTTCCTTGGATATATCGGGGTGCAGCGCGAGGCTGGATAACTCGGATGAAAAGACGAACGACTCCGAACCACAGGCGTAGAACAGGGGTTTTTGGCCCACAGGATCACGCGCCAGAATCACTTTATTCGTTCTCATGTCCCAACACGCAAACGCAAACATCCCATTGAGAAGTGGGATGGCTTCCTCCCCTTTCTCTACAAGCATGTGGAGCAGAACCTCGGTATCGGAACTGCTCACGAAGCGGCTACCCGACAAATAGCGGGACCTGAGTTCCGGGTAATTGTAGATTTCCCCATTGGTGACCAGAGCCACCCTCTCATCCGGGAGGGTCATGGGCTGCTGACCGCCCACCAGGTCAATGATGGTGAGACGCCTGTGCCCAAGCGCACCATTCTCCTTTCGGAAAGTGCCTCTGCCGTCCGGGCCTCGATGCGCCATACTGTCCACCATGGCATCCAGCACACCGTCGGGGACGTGTTTTGAGGGATTCCGATGAAAATAGCCGCAGATGCCGCACATGTTGAGTGTCTATGCTCCTTTCGGCCTGAATCCTTCCTCTGACCTAGGCTCCGAGTTCCGGATGATGTGATCTCAAGAACGCCACGTACTCGGCAATGCCCTTCTCCAGATTGTAGTCGGATTCATAACCAAGAAGCCTTTTCGCCTTCTCGATGGACAAGGTGCCGCGCTTCGGCCTGAAAGAATCGCGCTCGGTGATTTCGTACTCGACCCAAGGGAAGTGCTCTTTTACAATCAGCGCAAAATCCAGCAGACGGCGGGCCTCCCCGCATGTAATATTGAAGGTCTCGCCGGCACCGCTTTCCTCGGTGGACGCCAATACGAATCCCTTGGCAATATCCTTCACGTATGTGAAGTCCAGCGACTCATCCGCCCCTTGCACATTGATCTTCTCCCGCCGCAAGGCCTTTTCCAGGAATATCTGGGATACGCGTCGGTTCATATCGGTAGGCCCGTACACGGCGGACGGACGAATGATCGACCAGTCGATGCCGTAGAAACGACCCAGTCCTCGGGTGACCTCCTCACCGGCAAGTTTCATGGTTCCATAAATCTCTTTGGGTTGGGTCGGATGGTCTTCCTCTGCGGGGTTGGTTTGAAAATCGCCGTAAACCATACTTGAAGAGGCATAAACAAATCGTTTCGGCTTATAGCCGGTTGCTCTTTGCAACATACCTATGGATTCCAGAAGATTGCTTGTAGAAACCACGGCACCTTCAAGGGCCTCTTGCGTATTCAGATTTTGCAATTTTGCGAGCGGGAGGGCTGCCAGATGGTATATGTAGCGTGGTTGATATCTGCTGATGATATTGTATAGAACACTAAAATACTTTGCTTCTCCTCTCTCAATGATAACCCTTTCTTCAATTCCATCAATTCGCAGACTTCTGTAATCGATAAAACCGGCCCTGGTAGAAGCAACATATCGCCCATAGTGATCAAGCAGCACAACTTTGTCGACTAAATCATCTTCAATGAGTTTCCTGGCAATAAAAGAACCTATCAGCCCTAATCCCCCAGTAATCAGTGCATTATTCATGTTTTTTCCTCAGATACAGAAAGAGTTCGAAATTCACCAAGTTTCACTCTTGCAAAAAAACGAATCACCTCAGGGATGCCGAAGACCATCTTCTTAAAATTGTTATACTTCGAAACACCATAAAGCCTTTCCCTGTTGACGACAATGACCTCTTTAATCTTTCTTGCACCCCTCTCCATAGCGATCACAGGCAGATACCTATGATCGTTCTTTTTAAAAACGATGTCTTTTACAAAACATGATTTAAAAGCAATAAAACTGCTCGTGTTGGTGTGCAGAGGGGAGTCGAACAATAAAACCACAAAACTATCGTATAAAATAGATGCGAAACGCAATAATCTCTTGTGTTTTCTAAGTTCTCTCAGCCCCATGACCAAATCAGCTCCATCTTCTAAATAGGGTACAAACTTGTGTAAATCATGCGGATCATCTTGAAGATCTCCATCCATTCGAATGATGTATTTTCCTTTGGCTTTTCCGAAAGCGACTTGATAACATCCGGTCTGTCCCATCTGTTTTGGCGAGTGTATTACGCTAACAAATTGATATATAAGACTATACTCATCCAAAATGGGTTTCGAATCATCTGTAGAACAATCATTGACAAAAATAACTTCAACAGGATGAGGTATTCTTTGAATTACAGCATCCAGTTCTTCCATGAGCTTCGGGAGGGAACCGGCTTCGTTGCGTACAGGAATAACCACTGAAATAAAAACGGAATCATTCTTCAAATCAGTCCCCTAACGATAGCCTATCAGAAGTCGACTTTTACAATGAATATACAAAACAATTTCTCGGTTAAACTGATTTGATTTTACGATAGGCGAACGACGTCATCCGCAACAACAGCCACCCATGCCGAAACCGGCTGATGTTCGTACTCCCGTACGTACGCTCCCGATACCGTATGGGCACCTCTACCACCTTGAGGTTCTGCTTCACGGCCCCGAAGATCAGGTCGAAATCCCCGAACGGGTCAAAATCCCCGAAATAGGCCCGGTTCGCCTGGATCTTCTCGTAGTCCTTCCGGAACAGGACCTTGGTCCCGCACAAGGTGTCCTTGAATCGCTGGTTCAGGATCCACGTGAACATGACGGAGAAAAACTTGTTCCCCAAAAGATTGAGGAAGCGCATGGCCTCCTTTTCCATGGGGTAGACCAGGCGGCACCCGTTGATGAACTCACCCAGGTCCCCGGCAATGGCCTCGTAGAACTTGGGGAGGTCCTCGGGCGGCATGGTCAGGTCCCCGTCCAGGATCATGAGAATGTCCCCGTTGGCCTTGGAAAAGCCGGTCCGGACCGCGTCCCCCTTGCCCTTGCCGCTTTGAACGAACATCTTGATGTCTTTATGCGGATAGGCCTGAATGACGCGCTCGATTTCCTGCTGCGTGTTGTCCGTGGAACCGCCTTCCACAAAGATGATCTCCTGGTGGGCCCCGAACTCGGGGATCCGCTTCACTGCGGCCTCCACGTTACCGGCCTCGTTCCGGGCCGGCACCAGGATGGTGGTGGAGTAGGACGCTGTTTCTCGCAGCCCGAGAGGCCGGGCCACCACGTAGCGGCACAGGCAGAGCTTGCGCAGGCCCGGGAGAGGCGCAACAAAACGGTTCACGGCCTCACTCAGAAAGGGAATCCGTTTGGGGAGAAGAAGGCGCGATTCGGTCTTGACGACCTCGAACCGCTCGAGCCCAAGCAGGTTGGCGATGTCCTCGGTGGCGAGCCAGTTCTGGTGCCCCTGGGGCATCTTCCAGCCGAATCGCTCTCCCACCTTGAGCAGAGGTTCCCAGAGGAAACTGTAGTAGGTAACGATGATGCGCGTATCGGCCCGGCAAAAGGCCCGAAGACCTCGGAGCGCGGCCTGGATGTCCTGAAGATGGCCGATCACGTCGTCCAGGATCAAGAAATCAAAGGTCCCTTCCACTCCCTGAAGGTCTTCCACATCGGATTCCACGAACTGGTGCTGCGGAAACCGCTCCCGGGCGATGCGAAGCATCTCGCGGCTGAAGTCCACGCCCACGCCTCGGGAAGGCCTCAGTGCCCCCAAGAGGTTCCCGATCCCGCATCCGAGTTCCAGGACTTCCGCGCCCTCGGGAACCAGGAACCGCATGTACCGTTGCCGGTCGTGGTAGTAGTACCGGTTCTTCTCGGTCCATGCCTCCCGATCCGGCGCAAGCGCGTCGAATCGACGTATGATCTCGGATTTCATCATAAGATCAGGATATGTCCTCCATGTTGGCGCGATACCAGCGGCAGGTCTCGTCAATCCCCTCCCGAAGGGGGATGCGGCTCTTCCACCCGAGGGATGTCAGGCGGCTCACGTCCAGGAGCTTTTGCGGCGTACCGTCCGGCCTGGATGGATCGAAACGGATCTCACCCTCGAATCCCACGACATCACGGATCAGGGCGGTCAGTTCCTGAATGGTCATGTCCCTGCCCGTTCCGATGTTGAGGAACCCGTCCCCTTCGTAATGGTTCATGACAAAAAGGCAGGCATCGGCCATGTCATCCACGTGCAGGAATTCACGCCTGGGCCTTCCGGTCCCCCAGACCGTCACCTCACGGGCCCCCGTGGCCTTGGCATCGCAGAACTTCCGGATCAGGGCGGCCAGGACGTGGCTGTCCTGCAGATCGAAGTTGTCCCCGGGGCCGTACAGGTTGGTGGGCATGACCGAGACGAACCGCGTCCCGTACTGCCGATTGTAGGACCGGCACATGGTGATGCCCGCGATCTTGGCCACCGCATACGGCTCGTTGGTGGGCTCGAGCGGCCCGGTGAGAAGGTATTCTTCCTTCATGGGCTGGGGACAGTCCCGGGGATAAATGCAGGAACTTCCCAGAAACAGCAGCTTCTTCACGCCCGCCTGATGGGCCGCGTGAATCACGTGGGTCTGTACCTGAAGGTTGTCACGAATGAAATCCGCGGGATAGGTGCTGTTGGCCAGGATTCCTCCCACACGGGCCGCGGCCAGGAACACGTAATCGGGCCGCTCGTCTTCAAAGAAGTCTTCCACCTCCGCCTGGCGGGTCAGGTCCAGTTCTCCATGTGTCCGGGTGATAAGACGCTCAAAGCCGTCTGCCTTCAGCCTTCGTAAAATGGCCGAGCCCACAAGACCCCGGTGCCCGGCCACATACACCTTGGCATTCCTTTCAATCATCGTGCATGCCCGTGGAATTCGATGCACCTCCGGAACAGCGGGAGCCTGGTCCCTTTTCCGCTCCAAGGGAGAAAAGGTTGGGCAAGAATTTCACTCAAAACTGTTGCCCACGACCTGGAATCCACTCTCCCGGCAGAGCTGATCCCGGGAGGCCTGGGCCAGGTCTTCCCGGACCATCTCGGTCACCATCTCCTCAAAGGAGATCCGCGGGGTCCAACCCAGTTTCTCCCGAGCCTTGGCAGGGTCACCCAGCAGGAAGTCCACCTCGGTGGGCCGAAAGTATCGCGGGTCCACCTCCACCACCACGTCCTTCGGTCGAGGAGCCTTGGCCGATGCATCATCCTTGACCGCCTTGACCACGCCCTTCTCCTCGACGCCGCTCCCCTGCCACTCGATCTCCACCCCGATTTCTCGAAAGGCCGCCTCCACGAACTCCCGGACCGAACGGGCCTGTCCGGTGGCAATCACGAAATCATCCGGTTCATCCTGCTGAAGCATGAGCCACATGACCTTCACGTAGTCGGCCGCATGACCCCAGTCCCTTTTGGCGTCCAGGTTCCCGAGGTAGAGCCTCTTCTGAAGCCCCAGTTTCATCCGGGCCACGGCCCGGGTGATCTTCCGCGTTACGAATGTCTCCCCGCGCACAGGCGACTCGTGATTGAACAGGATGCCGTTACAGGCGTACATGCCATAGGCCTCCCGGTAGTTCACACAGATCCAGTAAGCATACAGTTTGGCCGCGGCATAGGGGCTTCGCGGATAGAACGGGGTCGTCTCTGTCTGGGGGGTCTCCTGGACCTTGCCGTAGAGTTCGCTGGTGGAGGCCTGGTAAAAGCGCACCCGGTCCCCCATGCCCAGGATGCGGATCGCCTCCAGAAGCCTCAGGGTGCCCAAGGCGTCGGCATTGGCCGTGTACTCGGCCGTTTCGAAGGAGACCATGACGTGGCTCTGGGCCGCCAGGTTGTAGACCTCGTCCGGATGGACCTCCTGAATAATGCGGATCAGGTTCGTGGCATCGGTCAGATCCCCGTAGTGCATGAAAAACCGCACATCCTCTTCATGGGGATCCCGGTAGAGATGATCCACCCGGGCCGTGTTGAAGGACGAGGACCGCCGCTTGATCCCGTGGACCTCATACTCCTTGCCCAGCAGGTACTCGGCCAGATAGGCCCCGTCCTGCCCGGTGATCCCTGTAATGAGTGCCTTTTTCATACACCTCTCCCTCAAATGATCTCTCCGGCCCACAGCATCTCGCAATTCAATTCATTTGCGATAATTTGGAGTCCAGGCACAACCATCAGGAACCTTCTCCTGGGAACCGCTACTATGTCTCAGCCCCCAGAATCCCTCCTACCCCTCCGTGCGCAAAAACGTTTTCAACACTCACACCCTTCACTTGAAACCGTTCAGCGCCGTCATACAGCACATACCCCTTCTGGGCCCTGTCCCTCACAAGCTCCCGGAACCGTTCGATCCCCTTCAGGAAGCCCTCGGTAAATGTTGCGGCGGACTTGATCTCAACCGGGATCAATGTCCGTCTTCGCCGGATGATCAGGTCCACCTCGTTCCCGTGGGTATCGCGATAGAAATACAGGTCCGGACGCTCCCCCCGGTTATGAAGGTATTTCAGCGCTTCCAAGATGATCAGGTTCTCATACAACCCGCCTCGAAGCGGGTCCCGCCTGGCCTGATCCGGGGTCTCAATGCCTAACAGGTGGGAAACCAGTCCCGTGTCATGAAAATAAACCTTGGGTGATTTAATAACCCGTTTATTGATGTTTTCATGGTATGGCTTGAGCTCAAAAATAATAAAAGAGGCCTTGAGGACACTCATCCAGCTCTTGATCGTGCTACCGGATATCCCGATATCATTGCCCAGGGATGTATAGTTGACCACTTGGCCCACGCGGCCGGCCAGCAGCGTCAAGAACTGCTGGAACAGGCCCAGGTCCTTCAGATTGATCAGGGACCGGACGTCCCGCTCCACATAGGTCTGAATGTAGGCGTTATAGAACCGATTCGGGGACAGTTTCTCCTGATGAAGACGCGGGTAGGATCCTTTGACGATGATCTCCCAGGCATCCCATGTCTTCTTGTATTTTTCGAGTTCCGACAGGGCGAATGGAAGCAATGTCAATAAAGCGGTCCTGCCGGCCAGGGTCTGGCTCACAGCCTGGTGCACGTCCGGCTGGTGGCTGCCGGTCAGTATGAACATCCCGGCTAGCGGTCTTTCATCAACAATCCCCTGAAGATACGACAGAATCTGTGGCAGGCGCTGAACTTCATCCAGGATTGCACCCTCAGGCACGGCATCCAGGAACCCGCGGGGATCGGCTTCAGCAGCCGACCGAATATCCGGGTATTCCAATGAATAATAGGGTTTGTCCGGGAATGTCATTCGCACCAGGGTGGTCTTGCCGGACTGTCTGGGTCCGAATACCGTCACTACCGGGTACTCACCCGCTGATGCGGTAAGCTCTTCTGTAATGACACGCTGAATCATGGAGATGGGATACCATTGTTTTGTGAAAATATCAATTCCAACTTTTAATTTTCACAAAACCACCCCGATCGGTAATTCACGTGACCCGCCAAGGAGCTCACGGCGCCGTTATCACCATTCTATCAACCCTCAATTCTGGCAGAGGCAGAGCGGCGAAGCCGCGTTATAGGAAAGCGCGTAGCGATTTCCTTTAGGCCCACAGCCAAAAGCACAATCAACACCGGCTCAAACGGGAGCCGATACTTGGCATACCCCACCGGTCCGGAGACCAGGAGAAAGTAGCCAATGACGAGCAGGAACAATAGAGCAGTCCAGGGCTTCGACCCTTTCTTGAACAGGGAGACCCAACCCCAAACCTGGGCAAAGCGCACCAAGGGCATCACGATGAGACAGGCCACCAGGAGCCCCCCAAACCATCCCTGGATGCCGCGCACGAAGTTCCATCCCCGTTCCAACAGGGTCTTCCCTTCCGTGTAGAAGAAGTGGGGGCGTTCCACCCCCAGCAGATAGGAGGCATCGACCACTGCAGGGGCGAAGAGGTTCTTGATCATGCCGAAGACCCAGGCCTTTAGTATGGCGACCGGGGGCTCCTCCTTCAGGATACGGAGGGCCATCCGCACCTGCAGGTCGCTACGCTCGAACTGGCTCAGGTCTTTCCAGGTCACCTCCTTCTTCTCAGCAGCCTCCTTCATGTTCCGATTCATGGTTTTCATCCCTTCAATGAACGGAATGCCCTTGGAGTACTGCCAGACAAAGGGGACCACGTATTGTGCGAGGTGTTCCCCCGCCTGGGCCGTCAGACGGAAGCGTCCTCCATGCACATGGTTTCGTACGAGCCATGGCCCCACCAGGCAGGAGAAGGCGAGCCCCACGACGAGCGCTTTTCCCGCACTTCGGATGAACCCCGCTCTCCGGTGAAAGGCCAGATAAATCCACAGGAACGGAAGCAGAAACATCGGAAAGTAAAACAGGACGGGCCTCACCAAGGTGGCCAATCCCAGGAGACCGCCGACGGTCAGGCCTCTTTTCCAGCCCGGTTCATTCATGAACCGATCCACGGACAGAATCGACAAGAGGAACAGGAGAAGAAAGATGGAATCGTTCAAAATGAAGTGGGCATAGGTCATCATGTTCAGGTTGATTGCCGCCAGGAGCCCGCTCCAGAGCCCCAGCCTTTCCCAGACCCGCTCGCCGAGAACTCCGACCATGACACAGCTCATCGAATCCAGGATAATCTGGATGGCGAGCACTACGAGCACCCCTCCACCCGTCAAGGCGAACACGACCGCAAGAAAGGCAGGGTACCCTGGCATCCGCTCCATGTCGGGAGCCCCCGCCCTTTCGACGTAACCCATGGTGCCATGCTGACGAAGCCCCTCCGCAAGGCCGAGGTACATCCTCGAGTCGGGCTGCAACGCGGTGTTCGAGTGTTGCATGACCTCAAAAAACAATATACCTCTAAACAAAAGGGCTGCAAAAAATACGATAAGCCACTTTGAAAGGTAATTATAGTATGGTGTTTTTTTCAACTGGAAAGCCATTCGATATCAATTAATCGACATATTTTCTTTATATATTTCTGTATAAGCATCATCAATTCTATCTGCAGAAAATTTATTAAGCACCTTTTCTCTGGCTTTTCTTCCTATCATAACTCGAAAGGCTTCTTCATTGAGTAGTCTTTCTATACTTCTTGCATATTCTTCTATCGTTGGTTCAAATAGAACAATCCCATCCATTCCATTTGTAATTTGATACTCAGTAACCAATGGAATATTTCTAACGACTACAGGCAATCCACATGACATCGCTTCAACAACAACAGTCCCAAAACCTTCATTTCGGGAGGCAAACAGAAATATATCGCTGGCTTTCATATATTCTGATACATTTGTCACAGATCCTTTGGAAAAACACACATCATCTGAAAGACCGGTTTCAAAAACCCTGCTTTCCAAACGGCGAATGAATTCTTGATCATACTTATCGGTCGGCCCAACCAGATAAAGTTTCAGGTTGTCGTTGGGCTCCTTTAGAAAGATGAAGGATTCTAGAATAAAATCAACTGCCTTTCTTTTGTTGATCCCACCCACATACAGAAGAATGCGATCTTCTCTGCCCATCCCCAGCTTCCGACGAACCTCCCACTTGGCCTGGCTATCAACCGGGAAGTATTCCTCGACATCCACCGGGTTGGGGATCGTCACGATCTTACAATCAGGAACACCGGCGGACTTTACCAGTTCAGACATGTAAGGCGAGTGCGTTAGAACCCGATCTGCCTTTCCGAAGGCCCACCTCCGGACAACCTCGACCGGGTTGACACCCCCGCCCCTCAGATTGTCAAGCATCCCTCCATCCAGCGTGACCTCAATGAGCGCGGCCTTCCCGAGCCGGTGAGCGATGGGTAAGGATAGAAGGGAAAACCAGGACAAGGCATATGCGTGCAATATATCAAAATGATTTCTCTTCTTTCTCAATCGCAAGTAAAGCTTAATGTAACATTCCATCAAATATAGAAATAGATTGAACTTTCTTAAATACTCTCGTATTCCCTCATATTTTGGCGATATCTCCAAGACCATATTCACTCGTTCAACAGCGACACCCGAACAATTTTCGAATAATTTCGATCCAGATACCATTTTGGTGATCACTATGGGAAGCATCAGTCCCTTTTGAAGCATGCGAGTATTGAACCTTCGCATTCGAATGGCAACACCTGAGTATACAGGTTGATACCATTCCGATACGCTGACAACCCTGAAAGGAGTTTGTTGGCTTTTCAATACAGAAAAATGCATGAACCAACGACAATTGACGATGCCCGGAGTCCGTTGAAACCACCTTCGGGATCGGCCACTCTACACAGTCAGGCTAATGACGACGTATCCCAATGAACAGTTTTCTCGGAACATCGGAAACAGAGGTGGGAAAGGGCCCGCAAACCGCTACCTTCTCGAATCCCAAGGTGTGCAGAAATTTTTTCACCCAGGTTTCAACATCCGGCTCGTTCATAAAATGCAGTAACCTGGACCACTGTTTCTGAGCCTCGTCCGGCTGCCCCGTCTCGAAGACGATGTATTTTTCGGCACGGTCTGCTAAGGATATCAACATCTCCCGGGCCTTTTGCTCACCATATCTCCTAACCCAGTGATGGAAAATGGATAAGCAAATCACCACATCAACTTTGGGTAAGGAAGTAATGGACTGGGGATCCACTTCCATTTCTGAAAACACCACGTTGTTCACACGGTGCAACTCTGCCAGCGATCGGGCAACCATAATTTGGTTTCGACCCCAGTCTATGCCGACACAGAATCCTCCGCGCTCTGCCATACGGAAGACGAAGTATCCAATATTACACCCTATATCCATCACCGACAAAGGGATATTCGGCAAAATATCAGATATTGCATGAAATCGGTCGTAACACTCTCTTCCATCGACGTTCTTTAGCCCTGCATCATTATTAAATGGATTCGGCTGGTAATCCTTCAGCAAATGGAAACGGGATTGACAGAATAACCGAATGCGAATACCGATCAAATTAATCCTATGTATAGCTGCATTCCAAATATCCCGAAAAGGGAGCATTTTGATTTTAGTCATAGGAACCTATGATATCTATAAATCACATTTGATTTAAATAGATTTATACTAGTGTTATTCACTTAATTGAAATCCAAATAACCAGACAGAATTAATTCAGTTGGCTTATATTGATATTTAGCTTTTCATTCAACCAGGTTTCAACATAAAACGAAACGCCACTACGTGCATCTCTCGCTCGCGCCAAAAAATGTTTTAAATTATAAATTTGATAAAAACATCCATAGTGTCCGTAATATTTGGCATAATCATAGAACTCGTCCTTCCGGCGATCCCCCAGCAACATCCCGACTAACTGTGCAACACCAACAATACCGATGGACTTTCCAGGCCATCTCCACACGACAGGGCGATAATCCTTAAAAAGTCCTTGAAAATCATAGCGCTCCAGGTATTTCCGGTAGAGTCGCTGTCCGAGTTTCAGGTGAGAAGGGACATCTCTCCAGAAAGCCAGGTATTCATCATGCCATAGCGGAAGCTGCCATGCTGTCCCGAGGTAGTCGTAAATTCTTTGCTCGTTGACCACATACTTGGATTGACGTTCTTGCCATTCCCAGTATTCAATGCATTTCGAAAAAGACTCATTGGAATCAACTTCGACATCAATTGCCCCCAGAATTTCCATGATTCTTTGCCTGATATGATCGATATTCCGATCAGTCTTCAGTATCGACCACAACGAGAAATGCTTCTCGACCAAATGAGCAACAACCATGTTCACATCGAACGGGGTCTTCCCCGACCATGGAGGTATGTGACCCCCGGTAATAAAATCGCCGCTCTGCCCATTGATGATATGAACATCCTCCGGGATTCGGTTTTCTTTTCTTAGCGCCAGAAGTCCCGGGAGGTCCTGAATGATAGGCGCGCTGCAAAGCCCGTCTGAAAAATCCCAGTAGTCCTTCCTTTCATCCGACCAGAAAAAGTTTCGCATCACGTCCTTTGTCAAAGGCAAAAAGAACCATGGTACACCCAGTTTTTCAGCCACATGCCTGGCCACCTTCGCCTCATGGTTTCCAGGCAGCCCGTATGAGTAGGTCTGCAGGTTGTCGTATCCAAGCTCCTTCAGCTTGCATGCGATCAGCCTCGAGTCCAGCCCCCCGCTCAAAGGAATCCATATCGGGGAACCATCTGCGTTGTCGATCACTTGGTGAAACACACGATCGGTCATTTCATCCAACTCAGAGACCAAATCACTCTCATCTTGTGTTCTCAATTGGTTCGTGAAATACTTGTAATATTGATACCGAGTTAATTCATTCTCAGCTTTTTTCCAAATGATCATTTCACCGGCTTGAATCTGATATAAATCGCGGAAAACAGTTCCCCTTCCTGTCACGTATCCAGCCATAGCAAATTCAATTAATGCAACATCATCGATTTCAATCAATTGATACTCTTCTTTAAGTTTCGAAGCTGAATTAGAGACAGCGAATTTAGATCCATCACATATATAAAACATAGGAAAACTACGTATTTTATCCACAATTGCTACAATATATTTATCAAAGTGGATTATCATGCCAAAGTTTCCAGCTATTCGATTGATTTCAACTCCAATCTCTTCTAATCTATTTTCAAAACCGATTTCAAACAACTTTTGGATATTTTTCGCGGCCGCACCGGCTCCTACATACCAGCACTCCGACTGCTCCAGATAAAGTTTGTTCCATTGATTATGAGAACAGTATATCACTTGTTCATCTTTAGACTTCAAAACTATTTTATCCTGAACTTATTTACTAATCTTTTACCAAAGCGGATAGATTTCATCAGATAGGTATTTCTTCTTCTTTTTTGAATAGAGCGCATACCCCAAAGCCACAAAAAACACGACCAGCGCAATTCCAATGTACACCCACATTTTTCCCTCCATTAATTGCTATCTTTGAACCGATTTATCGGTACAACATCATCTCATAATTAGTTCCTATGCAAATTATGGCCTGACCATCTGGAAGGTCCGCGCCACGCCCAGGCTCACGATCTTGTACGGGGGCGAGCCCATGATGTTCCGGCCCTGGTACTCCACGCGGCCCGAGTCCGGCTTGACAAACCCGGTGATCAGGTTGACCAGCGTGGTCTTACCCGAGCCGTTGGGACCGATGACGCCCAGGAAATCGCCTTTCCTGACCTCGAAGCTGATATCGAATGGTCCTTCCGGGTTTTCAGTGGGTGGACGGTAACACATCAAGGCCTCCAAGATGAAACAGGATGGCTATCCGAAAGCGCTTTTTATTCCGGAAGCCGCAAGCCGACTTCCACATGGTTTCGATCTTG